>SKET01000006.1_pt2 | contig 214522 bp, 165 predicted proteins | sample 4841461 | NCBI WGS metagenome assembly SKET01 (sample SAMN11008802, study PRJNA524170) | human gut metagenome | biome: Human fecal sample; material: Feces; isolation source: fecal sample from pouch patient p5 | host: Homo sapiens | place: Israel: Tel-Aviv | collected 2014-02-13
CCTTCGTGGTCTACATCAACAAGGCCGCGGATCCGTTCATCACCCCGGAGATGCTCACCAACCCGGCCTTCGCGATGACCATGATCGTCATCTTTGTCGGCTACTTCTTCAGCTACACCCTGAACGCCGGCTGCAACGCCATCGGCCTGAACGTGTACGGCATCGACTCCTCCCAGGTCTCCAACCTGCTGGTGTGGTCGATCATCCTCGCCGCCATCATGGGCTTCGCCGCTGGCCCGATCATCCAGAAGATCGGCCGCAAGGCCTCCATCATTCTGGCGCTCGCCTGCATGGGCGGTGGCCTGATCGCCGTTGCGTTCCTGATTCCGATGGGCCAGATCTGGGCTCTTGCCGTGGCGCCGTGCATCTACTACTTCGGCACCTCGTTCTTCTACCAGCCGATTGTGGATACCGCAACGCTGACCGTGGAGGCCGAGGAATCCGGACGTGCATTGGGCTTCAACGATCTGATGCAGGCCATCACCGGTTCGGTCGGTGTCGCGATCTTCGGCCAGCTCATGGCCAATGGCGCGATGAGCGGCGGCTCTCTGTTCGGCACCGAATCCGGTCCGGCCTCGACCTATGCCAACGTCTTCATGGTCGGCGGCATCATCGTCCTGGGTGCGATGGTTATCTTCATCTGCTCGATGAAGATGATCTACAGCCGCTCCCGCGTCGCCGAAGACGAGAGCTGACATCAGGTCATATCGTCTGCTGATGTGACATTGATATCGCAAAGCCCGTGACCGGTGTATTCCGGTTGCGGGCTTTGCGCGTTACGCTAAGTAGTAAAGTAATTTACTGAAGTACTACGTAATGTTTGCATTGAGGGGATGATGTCATGGTCACGATGAAGGAAATCGCACAGAAATCAGGCTTCTCGCAGGCCACGGTATCCCGGCTGCTCAATGGGGACCCGACATTGTCTGTCAAAGAGGAGACGCGACGTCGCATCATCGAGGTCAGCGAGCAGCTTGGCTACGCTACCGGATCACGCCGTATCGCATTGCCACGCCGTGTGGCCGTACTCGACAACGCCACCCGCGAGGAAGAACTAGCGGACGCCTATTTCGATGAACTACGGTCCGTGCTCGGCGACAATGCCAGAGCCCAGCACATGGAACTCACGTCGTTTTCCCATATCGACGATCTGATTGCCGACGCCGGTGATTTCGACGGCTTCATCTCCATCGGACCGTCCGTACTCTCTTCGGATAGACTGTTGAAGCTCCATCTGGTATTGCCCTATGGCGTATTCATCGACATCAATCCTGCGCCCAGCCTGTTCGATTCGGTACAACCGGATTTAAGCCAAACCATTTTGGACGCATTGGATATGTTGGTGTCCTCGGGCAAACGACGCATCGGCTATATCGGCGGTACTGGCTTCACGATGGGTTTGTACGAATATCCGGAAGACGGCCGATTAACCGCATTCCGCAATTGGACCGAGCGTTTGGGGCTGGATGCGGAAGGCCTGATTTACGCGCAAGGCGCGTTCACCGTGGACACCGGGCGCACTCTAGGGGAGGAAGCGGTTAACGATCATCGAGATGACATGCCGGATGCGTTCATCGTGGCTGCGGACTCGATTGCAGTCGGCGTACTGCAGGCGTTTACCGCTGCGGGAGTGCTGGTGCCTCGCGATACCAGTGTGATCAGTATCAATAACCAGGCCATCGCCCAGTACACTTCGCCGACATTGACCAGTTACGATATCGACCAGAATGAGCTGGCCGATACTGCGATTACGATGCTTGCCGAGGCCATCTCCAGTCGGCGCACGCTGCACCACCATACCTTCATCTCCACCACCCTAGTGGTGCGTGACAGTTTCGTACCAGCACGATAAAGAAGCTCCCTCTGTGCGATAAAGAAGCTCCCTCGTCAGAGGGAGCTTCTTTATCGCTGTTAGAACAGTTCCAGATTCACGTCGAGCGTGTAGGCGCGATCGGCGGGCAGCTGGTACTGCTCATGGACGGGCGCGCCCCATGAATCGTCTCCGCCCACGCCCATTTGCGCGGCCAACAGGCGCAGGAACGTGTGACGGACCGGCGGCAACTCGTTCTGGTGGGTCGCCTCTTCCAGCATGAGCGAGCTGTACGGCAACAGGCTCGCCGCGAAATGTTCGCTGCCGGCCTGGCTGATACGCATGCCGTGTCCTTGGGCGTCAAGCACTTCGGCCCAACGCAAGTCTTCATGGTTGCCGGTCTCCTGCGGCACCAGATACGGTGCATTGTCTTCGGCCGCGGTGCGCTCGAAAATGCCGAGCTTGCCGCCGTGCAGACGGTCGTGATAGGTTTCCTCGGGGGCAAGGCCGTAGAAGCGCAGGTTCTCGTACTGCTTGGGAAGTGTCCATTCCAATCCGAATGTCGGCAGCGTCGGCGCATCGGTGGCACCGGCATATCGGGCGGTCAGATGTACACGTCCGCTGGCGGCATCCACCTCATAGCGCACGGCAACTTGGGTTTCGCCCGGTTCGGCCAACGTATGACGAATGCCGCCAACGGGCACCAACCTCGTTGACGGCATTCGTCTTTCCAGGACACCGCAATCGCGGATGCATGCCGTTTACGCGTTGAATACGTATTGGTCAAGGCGGCGCATGGCCTCCTTGACGCGGCTCAAGGGCAATGCGAGATTGACGCGGATGCTGTAGGGAGCCTGGAACATGCTGCCGTCCTGCCATGCGACGCCCACATCCCAGCCGCGTTTCTCCAACTCGGGCAGGCTCAGGCCGTGGCGTTCGCACCACTGCTCGCAGTCGAGCAGCAGCATGTAGGTGCCTTCCGGTTTGGCCAGACTCACTCCTTGGAAATGCTTGGTGATGTAGTCGTAGGCGTAATCGACGTTGCCGGTGAGCACCGCCTTCAGTTCGTCGAGCCACTCATGGCCTTCGGGCCGGTAGGCGCCGATCAGCGCGTGCATGGAAAGCACGTTCATGTCGTTGTAGTGGCATTTCGAGCTTTTGGCCACGATGCGGTCCCGGAGTGTGGGATTGTAGATGATGTGGTAGCTTCCCACCAGTCCGGCGAGATTGAAGGTCTTGCTGGGCGCGTAGAACGCCACGGTCCTGTTGCGTGCGTCCTCGCTGACCGATTGGGTGGGGATGTGCTGGTGGTTCCCCAGAGTCAAATCGGACCAAATCTCGTCGGAAATGACCACGCAATCGTTGGCCTTGTACACTTCCATGGCCTTCTCGATTTCCCAACGTTCCCACACGCGCCCGCAAGGATTGTGAGGGCTGCAGAACACGGCCACGTGGATGTGATGCTCCTTGAGCTTCCTGTCCATATCCTCGTAATCCATGCGCCATACGCCGCGCTCGTCCAGCGTGAGCGGACTGTGGACGATGCGGTAGCCGTTGTTTTCGATGCTCCGGGTGAACCCGATGTAGGTCGGGCTGTGCAGCAGCACGCCGTCGCCGGGGGCGGCGAACGCGGTCAGCGCACTGATCACACCGCCCAGGACCCCGTTCTCGTAGCCGATCGCCTCCCGGGTCAATCCGGTGACCCCGTTGCGCGTGGACTGCCAGTCGATGATGGAGCTGTAATAGTCGTCGGTGGGGGAGAAGTACCCGTAGGCGGGATGCTTCGCCCGTTCGATGATGGCCTGCGGGATCGTGGGCACGGTCGGGAAGTTCATGTCCGCCACCCACATGGGGATGACGTCGAAACCCTCGCGTGGCGGGTCCGGCGCGAATCCCGGGTCGGTGCCCAGTCCGTCGACCGCGATCGAATCCATGCCATGCCTGTTCATGATGGACGTGAAATCATACGTCATTGTCCGACAATCCTTTCTCGGTCCGTGGTGGCCGGTCCCAATCTAAATCGGGCTCCTGACGGTGCCGTGGCCGTGGGCGGCGATTTGACCGCGTGGCGTGTTAGGATATGCACCGTTGTGAGGCAGTGATCCGTTATCAGCGGGGAGTCTTCGGAAGAACGGCGGCAATCGCCCAGTAGAACCGACGGGATCGGCCCGAGACAGCCGAACACAAGCGGTCGCGCAGGCTCGCGGCTCCGAGTGCAACAGTTCGGAGCGGCGCAACCGGTGCGATAAGCGAGGTGGTACCGCGGTGCGGAGCGCATACCAGCGCCCGTCATCGTCCTCGTAGGCAGGAACGGCAGACAGGGCTGTTCCGGGCGGAACACAGTCAGTTCCGGCTGCGAGGCGATTGACGCGATCGGCCCCACGGTTCGGTACGTGACATTCGTGAACCCAGCCGGCACACGTCGGCGCCCGGCAATCGCCATCAATGACGCTCCTGTAGGACCAGTGCACAGTACTAACAGGAGATTTACGGTGAGCGAAAACGTATATCCCAAGGCGAACGAGGGCGGCGAGACCGCGCACGTCGCGCCGAACCCCAGCTTCCCCGACATGGAGGAGACCGTTCTCGACTACTGGGACAAGGACGACACCTTCCAGAAGTCCGTTGAACGCAACCCTTCCGGCGACCATAGCCAGAATGAATTCGTGTTCTTCGATGGCCCGCCTTTTGCGAACGGTCTTCCGCACTACGGCCACCTGCTGACCGGCTACGCCAAGGACGTGATCCCGCGCTACCAGACCATGAAGGGCCGCAAGGTCAACCGCGTGTTCGGCTGGGACACCCACGGCCTGCCCGCCGAGCTTGAGGCGCAGAAGGAACTCGGCATCGACTCGGTCGACCAGATCGAGAAGATGGGCATCGACAAGTTCAACGACGCCTGCCGCGCTTCCGTGCTGAAGTACACCAACGAATGGCAGAACTACGTGCATCGTCAGGCCCGTTGGGTGGACTTCGAGCACGGCTACAAGACCCTGAACATCCCGTACATGGAATCCGTGATGTGGGCCTTCAAGCAGCTCTACGACAAGGGCCTGGCCTACCAGGGCTACCGCGTGCTGCCGTACTGCCCGAAGGACCGCACGCCGCTGAGCGCGCACGAGCTGCGCATGGACGCCGACGTGTACCAGGACCGCCAGGACACCACCGTGTCCGTGGCCGTGAAGATGCGCGATGAAGACGACGCCTACGCCGTCTTCTGGACCACCACCCCGTGGACCGTGCCCACCAACTTCGCCATCGTGGTCGGCGCCGACATCGACTACGTCGAGGTCCGCCCGACCGAAGGCAAGTTCGCTGGCAAGAAGTTCTACCTCGGCAAGGACCTGCTGCCGCACTACGAGAAGGAACTCGGCGAGAACTACGAGGTCGTGCGCGAACTCAAGGGCTCCGAGCTGGAAGGCCGCCGCTACTACCCGGTCTTCCCGTACTTCGCGGGCGAGACGGCCGAATCCGAAGGCCATGTGCCCGGCCCGAACGGCTACACGATCTTCACTGCCGACTACGTCGACACCGTCGAAGGTACCGGTCTGGTTCACCAGGCCCCCTACGGTGAAGACGATATGAACACGCTGAATGCCAAGGGCATCAAGAGCACCGACGTGCTCGACGATGGCTGCCGCTTCACCGCGCAGTGCCCCGACTACGAGGGCGATTTCGTGTTCGACGCCAACCTGCCGATCCTGCGCAACCTGCGCGCCGGCGACGGCCCGCTCGCTTCCATCCCGGAAGAGCGCCGCGCGATCCTCTTCCAGGAGAAGAGCTACGTGCACTCCTACCCGCACTGCTGGCGCTGCGCCACCCCGCTGATCTACAAGCCGGTCTCCTCCTGGTTCGTGTCCGTGACCAAGATCAAGCCGCGTCTGCTGGAATTGAACCAGCAGATCAACTGGATCCCGGGCAACGTCAAGGACGGCCAGTTCGGCAAGTGGCTCGCCAACGCGCGCGACTGGTCCATCTCCCGCAACCGCTTCTGGGGTTCCCCGATTCCGGTGTGGGTGAGTGACGATCCGAAGTACCCGCGTGTGGACGTTTACGGTTCTCTCGAAGAGCTCAAGGCCGACTTCGGTGACTACCCGCGCGACAAGGACGGCAACATCAACATGCACCGTCCGTGGATCGACAACCTGGTCCGCGTCAACCCGGACGACCCGACCGGCAAGTCGCACATGCACCGTATTTCCGATGTGCTCGACTGCTGGTTCGAGTCCGGTTCCATGTCGTTCGCGCAGTTCCACTACCCGTTCGAGAACAAGGAGAAGTTCGAACAGCACTTCCCGGCCGACTACATCGTGGAATACATCGGCCAGACCCGCGGCTGGTTCTACCTGCTGCACGTGATGGCGACCGCCCTGTTCGACCGCCCGGCGTTCAAGAACGTGATCTGCCACGGCATCGTGCTCGGCTCCGACGGCCAGAAGATGTCCAAGCACCTGCGCAACTACCCGGACGTGAACGGCGTGTTCGACAAGTACGGTTCCGACGCCATGCGCTGGTTCCTCATGTCTTCGCCGATCCTGCGTGGCGGCAACCTGATCGTCACCGCCGAAGGCATTCGCGACACCGTGCGCCAGGTCATGCTGCCGGTGTGGAGCTCCTACTACTTCTTCACCCTGTACGCCAACGCGGCCAACGGTGGGGCTGGCTTCGACGCTCGCCAGCTGCGCGCGGACGAGGTCGCCGGCCTGCCGGAGATGGACCGCTACCTGCTGGCCCGTACCCGTCGTCTGGTGCTGGCCGCCGAGAAGTCGCTGAACGAGTTCGCAATCTCCGACGCCTGCGATGCGGTCTCCGACTTCATCGACGTGCTCACCAACTGGTATATCCGCAACACCCGTGACCGTTTCTGGAATGAGGACGCTTCCGCGTTCAACACGCTGTACACCGTGCTTGAGGCGTTCATGCGCGTGCTTGCGCCGCTGGCCCCGATGGAAGCCGAGTCCGTGTGGCGTGGTCTGACCGGCGGTGAGTCCGTGCACCTGGCCGATTGGCCGTTCGTGGTGGACGAGAAGACCGGTGAAGACACCGAACTCGGCCGTGTGCTGGTCGACGATCCGGCTCTGGTGGACGCGATGGAGAAGGTGCGTGAGGTCGTCTCCGGCACCCTGTCCCTGCGCAAGGCCGCCAAGATCCGCGTGCGCCAGCCGCTTTCCAAGCTCACCGTGGTGGTCGAGAACGTGGACGCCGTCAAGGCATACGACGAGTTGCTGAAGTCTGAATTAAATATTAAGAACATTGAGTTCTCGACTCTGGAAGACGCCGCCGCCCACGGTCTGAAGATCGTGCACGAGCTGCGTGTGAACGCCCGTGTTGCGGGTCCGCGCCTCGGCAAGCAGGTGCAGTTCGCCATCAAGGCCTCCAAGTCCGGCGACTGGCATGTCGATGCTGCGTCCGGTGCGCCGGTGGTCTCCACGCCGTCCGGCGACCTTGCGCTGGTCGAAGGCGAGTACGAGCTGATCAACCGCGTGGAGGAGGAGAACGCCACCGAGGCCGCCGCTTCGGTCTCCGCCGCTCTGCCGACCGGTGGCTTCGTGATCCTCGACACCGCGCTGGATGCCGATTTGCTGGCCGAAGGCTACGCCCGCGACGTGATTCGTTCTGTGCAGGACGCACGTAAGGCTGCTGATCTGGACATCGCGGACCGTATCTCGCTGGTGCTGACCGTGCCTGCTGACGACGTGGCCAAGGTCGAGCAGTTCCGCGACCTGATCGCCCACGAGACGCTGGCGACTTCCTTCGAAGTGAAGGAAGGTGCCGAGCTGAGCGTAGAGGTTGTTAAGGCGTGATGCTGATGGGCGGCTGAGCTAAGGTTCTGATTCCGCCTGCTCGCTGAGGGTGGTCTTGCTGCTGATTGAGCAGCGGGGCCACTCTTTTTTTGTATGGCTGCATGTGTTGATGAACGACATTGAATAGGGGATCTGCATTTTCATATGCGTTTACGATTCTTGCGGAGTCTGTGTGAGCACTCCTATTTTGAAAAAACCTCACTGATGCAGTTTTTTCAAAATAGGAGAGTCAATGAAATGGAAATCTAGTCGACATGCCAGAGTTTCATGTTCGTTAATAGAAGTGGCCTTAACGCCAAGCAGTGAGACCATTCTTTGTACATCGCGGTATGCTTACGTTGTGCAACGATGATTCTTCAATGCAGCCGTTGCACGCGGAATCGTCCACGCTGATGACCGATGCTTACGTTGTGCAACGATGATTCTTCAATGCAGTGCAATTGGCAAGGGGGCGATAATGAATGCAACATTTTACGCGCGAACTAGTGATCACGGATATGAAACCTGCGTGGAACATTTGTCTATGACTGGCTGTCTAGCTGGAGGCTTTGCACAGAGTTTCGGTCATCTTGATGATGGATTGCTGGCTGGCCTGGTCCATGATCTGGGCAAATACTCAGATGCTTTTCAACGAAGAATCCAGAATCCTGATCATTCAGGCTTGGTCGATCATTCAACAGCTGGTGCGATGTTGTTGGTACAAAATGGCTGTCCTTTAGTTTCAATGGCAGTAGCCGGACACCATGCAGGCTTGGCTGATTTCGGTAGTCAAGGCGAGTTGGAGGGGGCGACTTACAGTGGTCGCATGAACAAGGCCTTCTCGGCAGGAGATCGCAATCCACTTTCTCTGGCCAACGAGGGGAAAGTGCAGTTGCATATTCCACAGTCGGCGTTCCAAAAAGGAACAAAACTCGTTTCAGGCACGACATCAATGGATGGTCAGCCAAAAGAACAGTCTTTCTACACCGACATGATGCTGACACGCATGTTGTTCTCCGCCCTAGTAGATGGAGACCGACTTGATGCGGAGTTCTTTACTTCAAATCGTGAAAATCGCGCCGAGCATCGTTTGCTTGAACATCTGAAAGAACGCCTTGGTCCAGAAGCGCTGGAGAATGGACAAATGCCAACATGGAGTGCGTTGCGTCAAGCATCCTTGGCGATGTCCGTCGAATGCGATGCCGAAGACCAGTCTCAGATTGAGCGGCTGACTAAAATCATAGAGAATAAGGCGAATCAATATCTCAATAAACCTAATAAAAAGCCGCTTGACATCAAACGTTGTGAGTTGCTCGCGCAATGTCTTGCCTATGGACAGAACACATCATATGGCACTGGCCTGTATACACTCACAGCTCCCACAGGTAGCGGCAAAACCATTTCTTCAATTGCTTTTGCGCTCAAACATGCGCATACGAACAACCTGCAACGTATTATCTATGTGATTCCTTACACGTCAATCATTGACCAAACCGTTAGCCAATTTGAGGAAATCTTTGGAACAGACGCCGTATTACCTCATTACTCCGAAGCGCCGTATCAGCTCAAAGATGAGTCCGACATGGATGAGACGGATCTCAAGCGTGTACTTGCAGCAGAAAATTGGAATACGCCAATTGTGGTCACTACTGCAGTGCAATTCTTCGAGAGCCTGTACTCGAATAAAACATCACGGTGTCGCAAGTTGCATAATATAGCAAATTCCGTCATCGTTTTTGACGAGGCGCAAACGTTGCCCGTACCTTATCTGCGGCCATGCATACGAGCAATTACCGAACTCGTGGAGCGATATGGCTCTACGGCAGTATTATGCACTGCCACACAACCAGAACTTCAACCGTTGTTCGACGAGTCTTTCAACAGTGGCTCTGTTCAAATTCCGGAGATATCACCATTCACAAATGACGATCGAGACTCCTTCCGCCGTGTGACCATTAAACGTATCGGAGACGTTGCATTGGATGCGCTTGCAGATCAGCTAGGAAATCATGAACAGGTTTTATGCGTAGTAAACACGCGCAAAAAAGCCCAGTACCTCTATGATCGTCTCGCACAAGACGACGCTGAAGGTAGCTTCTGCCTGACCACGTTGCAGTGCGCGGCTGATCGTCAACGTCTACTCAGTGGAATCCGCAATCGTCTTGATGGCGGAAAAACGTGTCGTGTAGTATCTACTTCATTGATTGAAGCCGGCGTAGACATTGATTTTCCTACTGCATACCGCGAAGAAACCGGACTGGATTCTATTATCCAGACAGCTGGACGTTGCAATCGAGAGGGTCATCATTCTGCATCAGAAAGCATGGTTTATGTGTTCTCCACAGAAGGGGGTTGCGCTCCTTTTCTCCAGCAAAGCATTGCAGCGTTCCGGACAACGGCAAACAGTCACTCTGATTTGACTGCAGATGACGCGATTCGCACATATTTCAAAGAGATCTTATGCCTGCGAGATGGTAACACTGCCAGCAAACTCACCGGCAATGATGCGCTTGATAAGTACCGCATCCTACCGTTACACAGGTTTGATGAAAACATGCCCTTTGCGACCATTGCCAAACGATTCAAGCTTATTGATACACCAACTGTACCGGTGTACATTCCACTACCCGATGAAGGCGCACGCCTGTGCAAACAACTCGAACATGGCGATATAGACCGTACGCTGTTCCGGAAGCTGGGTAAATATGCAGTTAACGTATGGCCTCGTCATCTTGAAAAACTGCAATCGGTGGGAGCGATACTAGCGGTTGGGCGGGGGAAAAACGACGAAGAGGATTGCTTTATTCTCCGGGACCCAGACTTGTACTCATCGCGCTTGGGGCTGAAATTGGATGACGCGACCGCAGACGGCATCTTCGTGTAAATAATCCGTGTGCCTAGCCGCATATGCGGCTAGGCACACGGTCATACCATTAGTCCACCTAGACAAAAGCCAATAAATTTCAATCCATGCTCCCCAAGAAAGGAACAACCATAATACCTATGAAGGCATTACTCATTTTCGCACATCTGACAGTAGCTATCAGATGCTGCCCCATATGATAGCAGTCGCTCCAGCAGGTGTAAATAATAATTCTTATTCGCTTTTGTTTACAATTAAGCGTATATTAAGAGTCAACGGCAACAGAGATGTTCCCAAAACAGCTATTGCTTCAACGAAAGGAGGACGAAAATGCCGATACGTTTGGAAGTATGGGGAGAAAATGCACTTTTCTCGAGAAGCGAATTCAAGACAGAGCGTGTCACCTATGATGTCATGACGCCATCTGCAGCGCGCGGAGTGTTGGAAGCCATTTTCTGGCATCCAGGTATGCACTGGCGAATCGACAAGATTCATGTGCTCAATCCTATTCGATTCAACAATATTCGTCGCAATGAGGTTGATAGTGTCATCAACGTAAGCAAAATACGAACGATGGCAGAAGGTCGTGGGGATGGAGGTGCCATCTATACTGCTGAATCCATTCAACAACGATCATCTACAATTTTGCGCGATGTTCGATATGTGATAGACGCTCATTTTGAGCTTAATCGGTCAAGGATGGCGTCAACAGATTCGGCAGAAAAATTCCAAAGCATGTTCATACGCCGTGCATCCAAAGGACAATGTTTTCACCACCCATACTTTGGCACACGGGAATTTCCAGCCGAATTCCAACTTTGGGAAGGGGACGGCGATCCTGTCGGATTCGAACAGGGCCATCGAGATCTGGGCTATATGTTCTACGACTTTGACTATCGTAACCCTGCCCATCCCATTCCACAGTTTTTCCGTGCTGAGTTGAATGATGGCGTGCTAGATGTTGAATCCGTGGAGGTCAAATCATGATTATCAGTGATCTCTGTGATGAATATTCCGTTTTGGTATCCCAAAATAAGGCTCCAGCTTATGGGCATGACAACATCAACGTTCCGTATGGGCTCGTTATTAACGATGACGGTACGTTGGTTGCGGTTCGTCCACTGGGAGACTTCAGCGGGAAGAAGCCCATTCACATCATTTCAGCGCCGACTCGTTTCCCCCGATCGTCAGGTATTGTAGCGAACTTTCTCTGCGACACTGTCACATACATGCTCGGCTATGACACCAAGGGGAAACCCGAACGCGCAGCGCAAGCATTCCAAGCGTGCGCCGAATTACATCTGTGTGTATTAGATGGAGTTGAGGGACCTGTCGCCTCCGCTATATGTGCCTTCTTCACACAAGCTCCTCAATGGGAGACTGCGCAATATCTTATGGGGGATGAGGCATGGAAATCGTCTCTGACGATGAACTTCGCCTTGTACTATGACAATGGGACACAAGCAACATTTGTCGGAGATTTTCCCAACGTACAAGAAGCTTGGAATACCTACTATGACCAGGAGAAAAATGATAACGAATCAACACTAGTCTCCAGCCTAGTTTCCGGGAAGCAGGTCGTTCCGGAAAAAATTCACCCCAAAATCAAAGGTGTTGCAGGAGCCCAATCAGCTGGTGCGTCATTAATATCATTCAACGCTCCAGCATTCTGCTCTCATGGTGCCGAACAAAATGAGAATGCCCCGATGAGCAAACGAGAAGCCTATGAATATACAACAGCATTGAACACATTGCTCGCCGATCGAGATCGAGTTCAACGCATTGGAGACGATACCGTCATATCATGGGCACACTGCGGCAATGGTGTATACCCCGATTTGTTTAGTCAGTGGCAAAATGGCTCAATGGGACAATCTGCTGTCAAACTGGATGAAAAGACGGTTAAGGATGCTACGCATGCCTTGGCGCAAGGCCGACCTTACGACTACGAAGGAATTCATCTTAGTCCAGATGAAAAATTCCATATACTCGCACTATCCCCTAATGCGGCCCGGCTATCAGTTCGGTTCTACCTGACTAACACGTTCGGAGCGTTCGCTTGCAATATCGAGCGGCACTATCAAGATGTTGCGATCCGACGCCCCAACTATGACACGACAACTTTTTTGCCGACTTGGCGATTACTGAATCAGACCATTAGGGCGCAAAGCAAAAACGCAAAAGTATCAGCGGAAATGGCAGGTGCTGTCATGAAAGCGATACTCAATGACACTGCATATCCAGTGACTCTGATTAACGCAGTAGAACGTCGTATCACCGCTGAACGAGATGTTTCACCGGACAAAGCCGCAATCATCAAGGCGTACTACCTACGCAAAACAACCAATGAACAATTCAAGGAGGTGCTACAGATGGACATCAACGAAGAAAGCGACTACCTGCCATATGTGCTTGGTCGCATGTTTTCCATCTATGAGCAGATTCAGTTGGCGGCCATACCTGGCATTAACACCACAATCAAAGACAAGTATTTCACTAGTGCGTCCACAACACCAGCTCGTATTTTTCCGATTCTGGGAGATCTTGCGGCAAAGCATATGCGAAAGACTTGGCAATCGAAAGGACTTAAAATCAAGCTGGACAAGACCCTTGGTGCGCTGACAAAAAAAGTAGGAGATCGCTATCCTTCTCGTCTCTCTCTTGAAGAACGTGGCGCATTCCAGCTCGGATATTACTTCGAAAATCAAAAACGATTTGAAAAGACCAACAAGAACACCGAAGACGCTGAACAAGGAGAAAACAATGACTGACCGTACGCCCATCGAAAACCGCTATGATTTCACCATTCTCTTTGATGTAGAGGACGGTAATCCCAATGGCGATCCGGACTCTGGCAACATGCCACGAGTCGATATTGAAACCGGCAATGGATTAACGACAGATGTTTGCATCAAGCGCAAGATTCGCGACTATGTGCAAACAGCCATGGATGAGCAAGCCCCTTGGCGAATCTACATCCAAAACAGGCGGACACTCAACCGTCTGGATAGTGAGGCATTGGAAGCGGAGCATATCGATGCTCGTCCAGAGAGCAAAGATTTTGCCAAGGAAATTAAGACATTGAAGAAATCTGACCCCACATTGGATTTGCGTCTACGAGATTATATGTGCAGCCAATTCTTCGATATCCGAACTTTCGGTGCAGTGATGACCACATTCGTCAAAGGCAGCCTGTCATGCGGTCAGGTACGGGGTCCAGTGCAGCTCGGGTTTGCCCGTTCCATTGATCCGGTTAATGTCCAAGAAATTTCCATCACCCGCATCGCAGTCACCACGGAGGCAGATGCCGTCGACAAGAACAACACCATGGGCAACAAATTCATCATTCCCTATGGCCTGTATCGCATGAACGGCTACATTTCTGCCAAGCTCGCACAGAACGTCACCGGTTTCTGCAATGAAGATCTTGACATGCTATGGCGAGCAATTCTGAACATGTTCGAGTTCGATCGTTCTGCGGCACGCGGCAATATGGCGGTTCGTAAACTGTACGTATTCAAACACAGTAGCGCACTTGGTGACGCTCCTTCGTGGAAACTTTTTGACAGTATCGACGTTCATAAGCGCGATGGGGTGGACGTTGCTCGCAGCTTTGGTGATTATGAAGTCCATGTGAACCGTGAGACCATTCCAGACTCTGTCAACGTAAGTGAAATGGTCGATCATACACTGTGATTCTCCACTCAGGCCGGGGTTGGCATTCAGCAAGCCCTGGCCTTCATTTACGCGCATCAAAAAACCAATTGCACGAATTGTTTGCGAGAGGAAGCGTATGCATGCACAATCGGATTATCCAGAGGATGATTGGCTGGCTCTTTCCGGCCTTCAGCATTTTGCGTTTTGCAGGCGGCAGTGGGCTTTAATTCATATCGAGCAGCAGTGGGAGGATAACTATCTCACGACGGCTGGTTCTCTTGAACACGACAGGGCACACGATTACAGTGAATCGGAAACGCGCGGCAGCTTGCTGATTATGCGTGATCTGCGTGTGTTTTCGCGGCGGTTGGGAATTACCGGTGCGTGTGATGTGGTCGAGTTCCGGCAATCGGAGGCTGGCGTACCGTTGCATGGACGATCCGGCACTTGGCTTCCTTACCCCGTGGAATACAAACATGGTGCGCCCAAGCAGACGGATGCGGATCGCCTTCAACTTTGCGCGGAGGCCATGTGTCTGGAGGAGATGCTGGCCTGTGCGATTCCAGAAGGCGCTTTGTTCTACCAACAGACCAGACACCGGGAGCGGGTCAGTTTTGACGAATCTTTGCGCAATCGAATCGTCACGATGACGGGGGAGATGCACGACTTATTCGCTCGAGGTCATACGCCGAAGGTCAGACCGTCGAAGGCCTGTCGGGCGTGCTCCCTGCGCGATGTCTGTCTACCGAAACTGGTCAGGACGCGTTCGGCGAGACAGTTCATTGAGGAAGCCGTGCGTGGGGAAGTGGAAATCGGGGAGAAGTCAGACCACATATGAAGCAGTTACTTAACACACTGTATGTCACCAGCGATGACGCTTACCTATCGTTGAAGAACGACAATGTCATTGTCCAGCAAGGAGATACCACGCTCGGGAGGATTCCACTGCGCTCCCTAGAAGGCATCATGAGTTTTTCTTATAAGGGCTCGTCGCCGGCGTTGATGGGCAAGTGTTCGGAATTTGGCGTCGGCCTTTCGTTCTTCTCTCCACACGGCCGTTACTACTGCTCGATACTTGGTGAGAAGAATCGAAACGTACTACTTCGTCGCGAGCAGTTCCGTTTCGCGGACGACGAAGACGCGGCCCTGCCTTTTGCGCAGTCGTTCATTATAGGAAAGATCTACAACTGCCGTTGGGTTCTTGAGCGGACCAAGCGCGACCATGCGCTGCGCGTCAACAGCGAGCGTATCGCGGAGCAAAGCGAGAAACTGCGGCAGGCTCTGCTGAACGCGCGCGACTGCACGTCCATCGATGAGCTGCGCGGCGTGGAAGGGCTGGCAGCCAAAGACTATTTCTTCGCTTTCGACGACTTGATTCTGCGCAACAAGGACGATTTCTTCTTCCAGCAGCGTAGCCGCAGACCGCCATTGGATCGGACGAATGCGTTGATGTCATTCGTGTACTCGATTCTGACCAGCGATTGCATCGCTGCCTTGCAGGGAGTCGGGCTCGATCCCTATGTGGGATTCCTGCACACTGACCGACCGGGACGTGCTTCCCTGGCCTTGGATCTGGTTGAAGAATTCCGTCCGGCTATCGCCGACCGTTTCGTGCTGACGCTCATCAATACTGGAGCGGTCAAGCCTTCCCAGTTCGAGATCCGAGAGAATGGCGGCGTGTTTCTTTCCGAGGGCGGGCGCAAAACCGTGCTTGCTGCTTGGCAGAAACGCAAGCAGGAGACAATCACCCACCCGTTCTTCAACGAGAAGATACCGTGGGGATTGGTGCCCCATGCACAGGCGTTGCTGCTCAACCGTGCGATTCGTGGCGATTTGGACGCTTACCCGCCGTTCATGTGGAAGTAGTTCTTCTTGGGAGGGTACTTTGGTCTTGCCGAGGGGCATTGGAGTTTGAGCCAACTAGAGATGGAAACCGGGATGAGGTGTTGGAATGATGGTTGTCGTGGCCTATGACGTCAATACGGAGTCGCCTGAAGGCAAACGCAGACTACGGAACGTGGCTAAAACCTGCATGAAATACGGCCAACGCGTGCAGAATAGCGTCTTTGAATGTTCGGTGTCACCGTCTGACTATCTGATTTTGAAACATGATTTGGCGGAAATAATGGACGAATCGCAAGATAGCCTGCGTTACTACAATTTAGGGGCGAAGTATTCTTCGAAGATTGAGCATCGCGGAAGACAGCGGCACCTGCCAATCGATGACGTGATGATGCTCTAATGTCGGTTCGTGTGACGGTTTTCCATGATGACTGGGCAATGCAAAACCTTACTGTGATGAAGACCAAGGTGGATAAAACGAGGTAGGACAGTATAGGACGATACGATTAAAATCGTGGCTGAGCATCGATGCTTGATGCTGCAGCCATGTGACCAGCGCGAACTCTGAGTTCTCATGAAATACTTGTTCTTTCGCACTGAGATTAATGAATGCTTGGAGACTGATTATGTTCTCCTCGTCGTTTGATAACTCAAAAGTGGATGGTCTGTTGATGTTTTTGGTTCGAGAATTTGTGTATTGAGCGATGTACATGGATTTTCGCGATAAAATCAGTTTTGAGAACAGACGGAGCTTCCATATTATGGAATGCTATGCCCATTCTCGCGGTCGCACCCCACTGGGGTGCGTGGATTGAAATTCCACGGGCCCCCACCCGTTGGTCTGGGCGTGTTCGTCGCACCCCACTGGGGTGCGTGGATTGAAATTCCGTCGTGAGCTTGCCGGCTCCGGCGGTCTGGGGTCGCACCCCACTGGGGTGCGTGGATTGAAATTGGGTCGCGCCGATTCGCACGCTGCCGGCCAGTCGGGTCGCACCCCACTGGGGTGCGTGGATTGAAATTGCTGGGTGGTGGGGGTGCCGGCCGTGACCATGAGTCGCACCCCACTGGGGTGCGTGGATTGAAATTACAAGCCCCAAGGTGGTCAGGTGGCGTTTGCCGGTCGCACCCCACTGGGGTGCGTGGATTGAAATTGTTCGCCCGAAGTCAAGTCCGCACTCGATGTGCGTCGCACCCCACTGGGGTGCGTGGATTGAAATAGGACCTGCAAGCGGCGTCCAAAACTCCATTGCGCGTCGCACCCCACTGGGGTGCGTGGATTGAAATAAATCCATGACGGCCGATTATCGGCTTATATTCGTCGCACCCCACTGGGGTGCGTGGATTGAAATAGCTGGGTATCCGACCTATGGGGCAAGATCACGGGCGTCGCACCCCACTGGGGTGCGTGGATTGAAATACATCGTCCACGAGATACATCACGCGGCCCTCCAGTCGCACCCCACTGGGGTGCGTGGATTGAAATTTGGACATACGCCCACCATGCCCAAAACGCATCAGTCGCACCCCACTGGGGTGCGTGGATTGAAATTCCCTGCGTTGCGCCGTCCTGCTTTTCGTATGAGCGTCGCACCCCACTGGGGTGCGTGGATTGAAATTTCCTCGAATGCAAAGCAGAACACCGTCCATGCTGGTCGCACCCCACTGGGGTGCGTGGATTGAAATAAAATCTCCGACCTGAGCACGTATCACAAGAATCCGTCGCACCCCACTGGGGTGCGTGGATTGAAATGGACAAGCCCGAGCCGGACGCCGGCAAGGCGAAAAAGTCGCACCCCACTGGGGTGCGTGGATTGAAATTCGGTCATGTAATAAAAGTACCGTTTTTTGGGAGTCGCACCCCACTGGGGTGCGTGGATTGAAATTTCAAGTTTTTTAAGGAGTCATCATGACCGTATTGTCGCACCCCACTGGGGTGCGTGGATTGAAATGCCACGGAAGCACGACGCCGCAAAATCCCCGACAGGTCGCACCCCACTGGGGTGCGTGGATTGAAATAACACGCCCGCCCGCGTCGAACTCCCGTTTAACGGTCGCACCCCACTGGGGTGCGTGGATTGAAATTCGGCTTGGATGATTATGTGCTCGACGTGCATGGTCGCACCCCACTGGGGTGCGTGGATTGAAATCGCCTCCTCCATGCGTTCCATCTCCTGTTCGAGCAGGTCGCACCCCACTGGGGTGCGTGGATTGAAATATCGGTGTTTGTTCCTTCCTGTGAGCCTCCGAGCGGTCGCACCCCACTGGGGTGCGTGGATTGAAATTCAGCCGGCCGCGCACCAGTCTCATGCTGCGCCCGTCGCACCCCACTGGGGTGCGTGGATTGAAATATTCCCCCGATCGCGACGACAGTCAGAACGATTATGTCGCACCCCACTGGGGTGCGTGGATTGAAATCCCTCCGGCGTGCCGTAAAGGTAGAAACTGGTGTCGCACCCCACTGGGGTGCGTGGATTGAAATCATGCCCGGAATGCGCTTTGGAAGCAGACGAGAGTCGCACCCCACTGGGGTGCGTGGATTGAAATCCAGAGGCGTTGCGCGTCTCGCAAAGCCGTGATAGGTCGCACCCCACTGGGGTGCGTGGATTGAAATAAGGGCGCTTCCGGCACTGTGCAGAAGTACGCGGTCGCACCCCACTGGGGTGCGTGGATTGAAATGTCACCCGTGACGAGATGCCCGCCCTCACCGGCGCGGGTCGCACCCCACTGGGGTGCGTGGATTGAAATATCGACCCCGAAGCGGTAACGGTCTGGGAAAGCGTCGCACCCCACTGGGGTGCGTGGATTGAAATGGAGCCGACGCGGTGCGAGCCGCGAACGTGCTCTAGTCGCACCCCACTGGGGTGCGTGGATTGAAATAACTGAATGTCCCAAGTTCCATCCCCGTTGTCCGGTCGCACCCCACTGGGGTGCGTGGATTGAAATAGCGTAAAAAAACGAAACCCTCCACCGAAAAGATGGTCGCACCCCACTGGGGTGCGTGGATTGAAATTCCACAATTAGTCGAGGATCTGCGCATCTGCCGCGTCGCACCCCACTGGGGTGCGTGGATTGAAATTTGAATTGCAGCATGATCGCGTTTTTCATGGCGGGTCGCACCCCACTGGGGTGCGTGGATTGAAATGCCTCCCATCCTAGCCGATGGGCGGGGCGAAGCACGTCGCACCCCACTGGGGTGCGTGGATTGAAATGCGACTGGGGAAGCAGAACCGGCAACACCATCAAGTCGCACCCCACTGGGGTGCGTGGATTGAAATTCCGCGTCTATCTTGCGGCGGAAGCCCCTCTTGGTCGCACCCCACTGGGGTGCGTGGATTGAAATAACCTGACGGGCGCCGAATCCACTCAGGTGGCCGACGTCGCACCCCACTGGGGTGCGTGGATTGAAATTCCATGCATTCCAGCGAGGCGGGGGGGGGTGATGGTCGCACCCCACTGGGGTGCGTGGATTGAAATCGTTCTCACCGGCGAAGGAAGGTCCGTTCTCAGGCGTCGCACCCCACTGGGGTGCGTGGATTGAAATAACCAGCACAAGGACTACGCCAGCCGCAACCTCAGTCGCACCCCACTGGGGTGCGTGGATTGAAATCATTCGAACACGAAAGTGCTGAAGCTACAGCGTATGTCGCACCCCACTGGGGTGCGTGGATTGAAATTCTGGGATGGATATTGTTTGTGGCCCACGGTCGTGGGTCGCACCCCACTGGGGTGCGTGGATTGAAATCATGTACGGCGAGTTGGATGGTTTGGAGGCGGCGAGTCGCACCCCACTGGGGTGCGTGGATTGAAATCTGTTGACATGCACCACCGGCGTGTCGCCCACACGGGTCGCACCCCACTGGGGTGCGTGGATTGAAATTTCTACCGCAACACCAGCAACTATTGGCGTCACGGGTCGCACCCCACTGGGGTGCGTGGATTGAAATATCGCCGAAAAGACCGCATGGGTTGAGGACGAGGAGTCGCACCCCACTGGGGTGCGTGGATTGAAATTAATCGACGAACGCTACTAAGTCTTTCAATCAGATGTCGCACCCCACTGGGGTGCGTGGATTGAAATGTACCGTCACTCGCGGGCATGAGAATATCCGCTAGTCGCACCCCACTGGGGTGCGTGGATTGAAATGTAAAGCTGGTGGCATGATGGCACGCTACTTCTAGTCGCACCCCACTGGGGTGCGTGGATTGAAATGAGATCGCCATGACCGGCAACCGAGTCAAGCGCGTCGCACCCCACTGGGGTGCGTGGATTGAAATTACGCTGAATTCAAATCAATGGTTCGATGAATTCGGTTGCACCCCACTGGGGTGCGTGGATTGAAATGCCCGGACGTAGCCCCCCGAAACAATCGAATCCAATGTCGCACCCCACTGGGGTGCGTGGATTGAAATTCCGTCACGACCCCCGTAGGAGAAGTTGAGTTCGGTGTCGCACCCCACTGGGGTGCGTGGATTGAAATTCTGTGCTTTGCTGCGTGGCGAGTGCTTGTCGAAGTCGCACCCCACTGGGGTGCGTGGATTGAAATCTGCTCCTGCTTGGCGGCGACGAGGAGAATCTGGGTCGCACCCCACTGGGGTGCGTGGATTGAAATATCGTGCGCGACAAGAAGAAGTTCGCGGTCATCAGTCGCACCCCACTGGGGTGCGTGGATTGAAATTCCGTGATTGCCAGACCGCCGCTGAACGTGACACGTCGCACCCCACTGGGGTGCGTGGATTGAAATCCCAGTAAAGGAACATGAATCTTGAAGCGAAGGGTCGCACCCCACTGGGGTGCGTGGATTGAAATTGTACGGTGAGTTTGGTACGTGGGTCGGCGGTGAGTCGCACCCCACTGGGGTGCGTGGATTGAAATATGCAGGAGAATGATGAATCGTTTAACGCATGGTGTCGCACCCCACTGGGGTGCGTGGATTGAAATAGTCTGATTGTCGAGCGTGACGGGAGGGTGCAGGTCGCACCCCACTGGGGTGCGTGGATTGAAATGTTGTAAATCGGGTAATAGTCGGCGCTAAGATGCAGGTCGCACCCCACTGGGGTGCGTGGATTGAAATACATCCCAGCTTCGGCAATCCCGGTACTCGCCCGGTCGCACCCCACTGGGGTGCGTGGATTGAAATAAACCATCATCGCGCGTGATGTTGCGCACGTCCAAGTCGCACCCCACTGGGGTGCGTGGATTGAAATACGTATCGGGACGGATTGACCACGTTGCAGTTGATTGTCGCACCCCACTGGGGTGCGTGGATTGAAATAACAGACTATATGCGGTCTGGTAGCGCGTCCCATAGTCGCACCCCACTGGGGTGCGTGGATTGAAATTGATAGTCGCCTTGGGCGGCGTAGGCGGCCAGCCGTCGCACCCCACTGGGGTGCGTGGATTGAAATGTGTACAGCGCGGTCGCCGTTACCGGGATAGTGGTGGTCGCACCCCACTGGGGTGCGTGGATTGAAATCCGCAGTATTTGACTTCCCAGCATCGGGCGTTGTTGTCGCACCCCACTGGGGTGCGTGGATTGAAATCGTAAAATCATTGAAGTCTATCGCATCCCATCCGTCGCACCCCACTGGGGTGCGTGGATTGAAATTTGCTCGCATGGCAACCCAGAACTACCAGGTGAAGTCGCACCCCACTGGGGTGCGTGGATTGAAATTGCCTTCGACTGGTCATCGGAGGCCTGCCGCATGTCGCACCCCACTGGGGTGCGTGGATTGAAATAAGAACAGATTCGTAGGACACTGCGAAAAACAAATAGGGTGCTTTCCGCCATCAACAGCGGAAAGCACCCTATTCTTATGGTATTCTTATGATCTCTCTGTCCTAATTAGAGCACCTCACTCCGCAGCAATCGCGGCCTTGAGCTCCTCGACCTTGTCGGTCTTCTCCCACGGGAACTCAACGTCTGTGCGGCCGAAGTGGCCGTACGCGGCGGTCTTCAAGTAGATCGGGCGCTTCAGGTCGAGCTCGTCGATGATGGCGGCGGGGCGCAGGTCGAAGACCTTGCGTACGGCGGCGGCGATCTGGCCGCGCGTCACGCCTTGCTCGGTGCCGAAGGTCTCCACGTTGACGGATACCGGGTCGGCAACGCCAATAGCGTAGGCGATTTGGATCTCGACCTTGTGGGCCAGGCCGGCAGCCACGATGTTCTTCGCAACCCAACGGGTGGCGTACGCGGCGGAACGATCGACCTTGGACGGGTCCTTGCCGGAGAACGCGCCACCGCCGTGGTGGGCGGCGCCACCGTAGGTGTCGACGATGATCTTGCGGCCGGTCAGACCGGCGTCGGCCGCCGGGCCGCCCAGGATGAACGAACCGGTCGGGTTGACCAGCTGGCGGTAGTTGTCATGCGGCACCTTGGAACCCAGCACCTCATCAAGCACCGGGTCAATCACGTGCTTCTTCAGCTCAACCGCAAGCCAATCCTGCGTAACCTCAGGATCATGCTGGGTGGAGATCAGCACGGTGTCCAGACGAACGGGCTTATCGTTATCGTCATACTCAATGGTTACCTGGGTCTTGCCGTCCGGGCGCAGGTGCGGCACTTCACCGGACTTGCGGACCTCGGTCAGACGGAAGGCGAGGCGATGTGCCAAATAGATCGGAAGCGGCATCAGCGTCGGAGTCTCGTCGGTGGCGTAGCCGAACATCACGCCCTGATCGCCGGCACCCTGTGCTTCGTAACGTTCTTCGCGGCTGGCGGCGGTCTCCTGATCGCCAGTCAGACGGGCAACGCCCTGGTTGATTTCGGCGCTTTGCTCGGTGATGGCCACCACAACGCCGCAGGAATCGGCGTCAAGGCCGACTTCGGAGGAGGTGTAGCCGATGTTGCGCAGGGTTTCGCGGACCTTGGACTGCACGTCGCAGTACCCCTTGGACGTGACTTCGCCGAAGATCAGGAACACGCCAGTGGCGGCGGAGGTCTCCACGGCCACATGGCTGGACGAATCCTGGGCCAGCAAATCATCAAGAATGGCGTCGGAGATTTGATCGCAGACCTTGTCAGGGTGGCCTTCGGTCACGGATTCGGCGGAAATAAGCCGATGTTCTTCTGTCATATCATCCCTTTCTTCAGGACTTATCGCCCCGCGGGATGCGAGGCACAATGATACGGTGTCAATTTTTACTTGTCACTGTGGAAGGGGGCATAAATAAAGGCTCGTGCCAACCAGCGCGGTGGCGCGAGCCTTACGTCTTATTCGCTCCTGATGTTGAGTTATAGCCGATTGCGATAACTCAGGCAAGCGTGTCGCTCAAAATCAGTTGTGAGAGAACTCTCACACCATCATTCGGCGACGAACTGTCCAAACAATCCAAACGAATTGTCGGAATCGATCAGTTGCCCTCGTTGGCGTCGTCCTCGCCCAAGGTCTCCTCAAGCAGGCCCTCGTCGATTTCGCGGAAGGCGATGGACAGGGGCTTCTCATTGTTCTGGTATTCGACCAGCGGGCCGATGTTCTGCAGCAGGCCCTCGTTGAGCTGCGTGAAGTAGGAGTTGATCTGGCGTGCGCGCTTGGCGGCGAAAATGGCCAGCGCGTACTTGGAATCGGCGTGCTTCATCAGGTCGTCGATCGGCGGGTTCGCAAGACCGTCGGGTGTCGGGTCAGTACCAAAAGCCATTGTTCTTATCTCCAGACATTGGAAAATCTATCTCAACCGAAGCAAGTGTAGCCGTTTGGGGGGACTTCTGCCGGACCTCCGCCAGACTTCCAGTGGAGGAATGTATTCCAAAAATATGTGTGAGAAACGTTACGCTTTTGCAAATTCCATTATTCGACTCTTGACAAGTGGCGTGTCCCTCACAAGGGCTTGAATAGAACCATGACTGAAATGCGATCTGCAAAAATTATGTCAGGGCGCGTCTTTGCAGGCGCTCGAGCCCTCTACCGTGCTGCGGGCGTCAGCGGAGACGACATGGGCAAGAAGCCCATCATCGCCATCGCCAACTCGTTCGATGAGTTCCTGCCCGGCCACGTTCATCTGAACAAGGTCGGACGCATCGTTTCCGAGGCTATCAAGGAAGCTGGCGGCATCCCGCGCGAGTTCAACACGATGGCCGTGGACGACGGCATCGCCATGGGCCACACCGGCATGCTCTACTCCCTGCCCTCCCGCGACATCATCGCCGACACCGTCGAATACCAGTGCAACGCGCACTGTGCCGACGCACTCATCTGCATCCCGAACTGCGACAAGGTCGTGCCGGGCATGCTGATGGCCGCCCTGCGCCTCAACATCCCGACCGTGTTCGTCTCCGGTGGCCCGATGGAGGCCGGCACCACGGTGCTCGCCGACGGCACCGTCAAGAGCACCGACCTTATCGACGTGATGTACGCCACCGCCGACGACAGCGTCTCCGATGAGGAACTGCTCAACTATGAGAAGACCGTCTGCCCGACCTGCGGCTCCTGCGCCGGCATGTTCACCGCCAACTCGATGAACTGCCTGACCGAGGCCATCGGCCTGGCCCTGCCCGGCAACGGCACCATCCTCGCCTCCCACTCCTACCGCAAGGACCTGTTCGAGCGTGCCGCCAAGCAGGTCGTCAAGATCGCCCACCAGTACTACGACGATTCCGACGATTCCGTGCTGCCGCGCTCCATCGCCACCAAGGAAGCCTTCGAGAACGCCATGACCATGGATGTGGCCATGGGCGGTTCCACCAACACCGTGCTGCACATCCTCGCCATGGCCCAGTCCGCCGACGTGGACTTCACCCTGGACGACATCGAGCGTATTTCCCACACCGTGCCGTGCATCTGCAAGGCCTCGCCGTCCGGCAAGTGGGAGATTTCCGACGTGCACCGCGCCGGCGGCATCACCGGCATCCTCGGCGAGCTCGACCGCGCCGGCAAGCTGCACACCAACGTGCACTCCATCGACTATCCGACGCTGGAAGCCAAGCTGGCCGATTGGGACATCATGCGCCCGACCTGCACCGAGGAAGCCCAGCAGATGTACAAGGCCGCTCCTGGCCACATCATCTCCCCGGAGCCGTGGACCCACACCACCCTGTTCGATTCGCTCGACCGTGACCGCGCCAACGGCGCCATCCACGACATCAACCACCCGGAGATTCACGAAGGCGGCCTCGCCGTGCTGCGCGGCAACCTGGCCCCCGACGGCTGCGTGGTCAAGACCGCCGGTGTTCCGCCGGAGATCTGGAAGTTCCGTGGACCGGCTCTGGTGGTCGACTCCCAGGAGCAGGCCATCGAGGTCATTCTGAACGACACCCTGAAGCCCGGCATGGCGCTTGTGATTCGTTACGAAGGCCCGAAGGGTGGCCCGGGCATGCAGGAAATGCTGTACCCGACCTCCTTCGTCAAGGGCAAGGGCATCGGCAAGCAGGTCGCCATGCTCACCGACGGTCGCTACTCCGGCGGTTCCTCCGGTCTGGCCATCGGCCACATGGCGCCTGAGGCTGCCAATAAGGGACCGGTGGCGCTTATCAAGAACGGCGACACCATCGATATCGATATCGAAGCCCGTTCCGTGAACGTCGAACTGACTGACGAGCAGCTGGACGAGCGTCGTCGCGAGCTTGAGGCTGGCGACGGCTACGTGGCTCACCGCAACCGCCACGTCTCCCAGGCGCTGAAGGCGTACGCCGCCTTCGCCCGCTCGGCCGACAAGGGTGCGACGCGTGACCCGGAGCTGATCAACAAGCTCTCCGGTCTCGACTGATCGCCGATTGCATAGCTGAAAAGCCCGGTATCTTCCTCGCGAAGATGCCGGGTTTTTGCTGTGCTTCCGGGCGGGAGCGATATTGCTTGTTATCGCACGCAGGCGGCGGGGGAGAGGCGCGCGCCTCGGGCCCAGTCGGCGGCGCGCATGGCCTTCTTGCCCTGCGCCTTGACTTGGGTGAGTTCCAGCGGCGTGCTGCCGGTACCAACCCACACGTTCTTCTTGCCCACCTTCAGCTCGCCGGGCTGAAGTTCGGCCGGAGTGTTGGGATTGGACTGGTCGGCCGGTTGCGCGGCGAGGATATGCAGGGTGAGGGGTTTGGCGGCCGGCTCGTCATTATCGGCGATTGGCCCCTCCGCAAACAGTTCGGTCCATGCCCCAGGATGTGGCGTGCAGGCGCGAACCTGACGGTCGATGGCCTCGGCCTCGTCCGTCCAGCTGATACGAGCATCTTCCACCGTGATTTTGTGCGCGTATTCCAGGCCTTCGGCCGGTTGCGCGGTGAATGTGGCAGTGCCCTCACCCACGGCGGCCAAGGCATCCACATACATGGGCGCGCCTTCCTCGGCCAGACGGTCGAGGAGTTCGCCGGAGGTCTCACGGCCGGTCAGCTCGATGGTCAGGGAAGCGACGATCGGGCCATCGTCCAAACCCTCGCCGACCTTGAACACGTCGGCGCCGGTGGTCGGGTCGCCCGCCCAAATCGCACGCTGGGCGGGAGCGGCGCCACGCCACTTCGGCAAGTTGGAGAAATGCAGGTTGTACCAGCCCATGGGCACTGCGTCGAGTACGTTCTTAGGCAGGATATTGCCATAGGCGATGACCGCGGCGATATCCGCATGCAGGTTGTTCAGCGCTTCCATGAATTCGGGGGAGCGGGGTTTGAGATCGATGACGGGCAACCCGAGCTCCAGAGCCGTCGCCTTGACCGGGCTGGGCGTGAGCTTGCGGCCGCGACCGGTAGGCGCATCGGGGCGGGTAATGACGCCGACCACATCGAAGCGTGGATCGGCGGCAAAGGCCTTGAGCGAGGGCACCGCTACATCGGGGGTGCCGGCGAACACGAGTTTGAGCATGGTCCTCCTTAAAACGTCGATGCTCACTGCACGGCCGGAATGTTCACGCCATTGGCGATGAGCAGTTCACGCAGCTTGACCGGATCCTGGAAACGCACGCCACGGATGCCGGCCGCATTCGAACCGACGATGTTCATGGCCTTGTCGTCGATGAACAACGCGCCATCGGCCTTGATACCGAACTGATTGAGCGCGGCCTCGTAGATTTCCTTGTGCGGCTTGCGCAGCTTGACGAAACCGGAGACGAGCTTGCCATCAAGCTGCTGCAGAATATCGCACTGTTCCTCGGCCACGTGGAAAAGGCTGGATTCCCAGTTGCTCAGGCCCCACACGCCAATACCGGCGGCCTTCAGGTCATTGACCAGCACGCGTGCGCCCGGCACGATGCCGGTCAGGGAGTCGCGGAAGTTCTTGATGTAGTAGTCGAGGATGTCCGCCCACTTATCGCCCCTGTCACGGCGCATGATGGCGATGGCCTCGTCGGTGCTGGTGCCGCCGTCCATCAGGTCGTTGACATCGTAGAAGCCGGAGATGTCGTTGTCGAGGAATTCGTCGATGGTCTTCTGGCTGTAGCGGGGGATGAGCACGGCCGCTGGATCCCAGTAAATCAGCACGTTGCCGAAATCGAAGATCACGTCGGTGATCGGCTTGCCGGCGTTCGCGGCGGCTTCGCCGTCCGCGACCAGCACGTCGTAATCCATATCCGGCTCTCCGGGCCAACCCTTCATGGTGTCCTCCTTATAGCGATGTTCGTTCTGTAATCATCGTTTCACGTGTTGGAGACGATTAGATCAGATCTTTGGGATCTACTCGGAAGCGAAGCTCGCCGGGCTCGCGGGACGCTACATGACGAGCGGTTTCCCGGTGCAGTCGGGCCGCCAGTTCGGCTCGCCGACTCTGTGGCACACGGATTACTGCCTTCACCCGGTCGGCCGTGGCTTCGAGCTCCCTGGCATCAACTGTGTCCGGTTGCGCGATCGGCACCGGTCCCAACATGCCGGGCAGCTCGCCGCAGGCCGTCCAATCGCCGCCCAGGGCGCCGATACGCTGCATCAGCGTCATCACCGCATCACGGCGGCCCCACACGCAGGCGGCGGCCACGGCCGGCGGCATACCGGTCTCCACACGCTCCTCGAGATCCTTGGCTGCAAGAATCCTCGAATCCCAGAGCATCAGCGATTGGGCGATGGCCGGGTCGGTCTCGCCGAGAATCAACGCCTGGCCGCCACGGGAACGCGGCGCGCACAACGACATCGCACGCATCCACGCGGTCAACGTATCCAACCGAGCATCCACGCCCAACGCATACAAGCTGGTCCAAGCGTCGAGCACGGCCACGGCACGATACTCATGGCCAGCCGATCCCTGTTCGGCACTGACCGGACGCACGCGCGGTTCGAAACCGGGAGTGGCGATGACAATCATCGGCTGGCAAGCTACATCGCGCACCAGACCCTGCGTCTTGCTGGACAAAACTACTGGCACGCCACGGAACAATCCGGTCAGCTCCGCCGCAGTGCCGGCAGCCCCCACACGCACCACGCGCATACGTTCATGCCCACAGCCCGGGCACTTCCAGTTGATGGCGGCAGCCCCACACCAGCGGCATCGCGGTGTAGAATCCCGACGGTCGGCCGGCAGTTGCAACGGTCCGGAACACTTGGCACAACGCACCTGACGATGGCATTTCGCACAGCTCAAGGTCTCACTGACATTGTCTTGCGGAATGGATAGCAGCACGGGGCCACTTTCCAAAGCCTTAGATAGCACGCGGACGGCCGTATGCGGCACGCGCGCCCCGATGGACGGGTCAGCGAGACGCGCAAGCTCATCGCGATTGAGCCAACGCACCCAAGGCGTCGCATCCTTCAGTGGCGAGGCGAGCGGATGAATCGCGGTGGAATAGCCGCTCACCGGAGTTTCCACCGTACCTGGACCGGTGTTTTCCCACTGACTTTGCGGAGTGCGCGCATTGGTCATGGCCACGAACACGCCGCCATGGGACTTGGCGCGCAACCGCATCACGCCGCGAGCCTGTGGATACGGCATCATACCGTCCATGTTCTGATAGGCGGCATCCTCCAGAATGGCGAACAGTGCCGGGCCTTCAACCGGCGCATACATCACCGCGCGGGTGCCGATCACCACCTTCACCTGGCCCAACGCCACAGCCAGATACGTGCGGTACCGGTCGGCCGCAGGCATGGTCTCCGCATTGAGCACGGCGACATCGCCCATCCATCCGCCGGTTGGAGCCGGGGCAAATGGTTTGAGTCCATAATTGCGTAGCATATGCATCAGGTCTTCGACCTCGCGCATGGTGGGCAATTCAACTACGGCAGCCTTACCGGCACTCAACGCAGTGGCCACCATCCATGCCATGTTTCGTTGCCACTCCTGTGCACCGGGCAACGAATCAAACACAAAAGATTGGAAACGTTGACCGGTAAGCGCGTCATGAAGCACATTGACATCGGCGTAATTGGCGGTCAGACGACGATACCCCTGCGCAGCTCCCTCCGAAACGGTGCTAGCAACGGCAAAGGTAGAGCCAGCAAGTTTGGTCCCATCGGGATTGGTGCCACGCCCGGCAAAACCGCCTTGCGTATTATCCGGCAATGAGCCGCCGACCGGCCGACGGAACGACGCGGCCAACCGCTGCTCGGTCTCCACCTTGGCCACGCGCGGTGGCACGGCGAAACGCAGAATATTGGCCCGTGTGCCGCCATAGGCTTTGGCAACCAGACCGATATCCTCGCGCATCGAAGCGGGAACCAGTACATCGGGGCTTAGCACTCGCTCGATATAGCGAATCGAAGAGCGCGGCGTATCACTGGTATCGGTGCGTGCCCAAATCACACCGCTGACCCTCTGACCGCCAAACCGCACGCGCACCAGCACACCCGGTTGTGCGGCCTCGCTGTCTTTTTCATCAATGAAGTAATCGAATGTCTGACCGAGGTGGAGCGCCTGCACATCCAGCACGACTTGCGCTATGGGATGCTGCTCGGCCGGCGTATGCTCCGCAGGCGCACGTTTACGACGCTTGCGGGGAGCCAGCCCCGCAAGCGTCAACTGTTCTGCGCCTGAAGTAGTCATGGCTCAACTATAAGTGCCGGAGCCGAGGTCGGTAAAATTTTACCGGCGCAGGTAATCGAGTACGTGGGTTAGGTCGCGGTCGTTGATGGCTTTGTCGGCGGCGAGCTGGGTCTTTGGCTTGGCACAGAACGCGAGACCCAGGCCGGCGGCCTGAATCATCGGAATATCGTTGGCGCCATCGCCCACAGCCACGGTCTGGCTCATCGGAATACCCAAACGGTCCGCCCATGTCTGCAAGGCGTGCAACTTCACGGTCTTGCTCACGATTTCGCCGAGCACCTTGCCGGTCAAGCACCCATCGGCAACCTCAAGCCGGTTGGCAATCCAATAGTCGATATGGCCCTCGGCCGCCAGCATATCGACCACTTCATGGAAGCCGCCGGACACCACGCCGACCTTCCAACCGTGTTCATGCAGCGTGTCGATAAGCTCCAGCGCACCCTTGGTGAAATGCAGCTTGTCATGCACCGTATCGAACGCGGAAACCGGCAGCCCCTTCAGCAGCGCCACACGAGCGCGCAAGGCGTCGCAGAACTCCAGTTCGCCGCGCATGGCGCGTGCGGTCACTCCGGCAATCTCCTCACCGCAGCCAGCCACCACGCCCAACTCGTCGATAACCTCTTCGTCAATGAGCGTGGAGTCCACATCCATAACCAGCAGGCCGGGCTTGCTCAGCGTCGGCACAGAAACCGCAGAATCAGCCGGGCTCCCAACTTCGCTCTCGGCGGACTTGTCAACAAAATGCACATCTTCTTGCGTCATGCTTCTGATTCTGGGAAAACCTTGGGACAATGCCCTCTATGAGTTTTTCCATGGCAGCCGCCACTATTCTTGCAACCGACCCCACACCCATCTGCACCACCACCGAACCCGGCCTGATCGGCACCATCACCGACTGGCTGATCATGCTGATGGAAACCATCGGCGGTATCGGCGTGGCCTTGGCCATCGCCCTCGAATCCATCTTCCCGCCCATCCCGTCCGAAGTCATCCTTCCGCTCTCCGGCTTCACCGCCGCACGCGGCACCCTGAGTCTGCCGGGCGCAATCATCTGGGCCACCATCGGCTCCGTACTGGGTGCCTGGACCTTGTACGGCATCTCCCGCTGGGTGGGCCTGCATCGCATCAATCTCGCGGCAGACAAAATCCCCGGCGTCAGCCGCAAAGACGTGAGCAAAGCCAACGACTGGTTCACCAAATACGGCACATGGTCGGTGCTCATCGGCCGCGTGATTCCCGTGGTACGCTCGCTGATTTCGATTCCCGCCGGGTTCAACCGCATGAACTTCCTGCACTTCACCGGCTGGACCCTGCTCGGCTCGGCCGTGTGGAACACCATCCTCGTTTCCGCCGGTTACCTGCTCGGCGACCAGTGGTGCTCGATTCAAGGCGCGCTCGGCGTGTTCGAGGACGTGGTCATCGCGGCCGTGATTGTGGTCATCGTATGGTTCGTGGTGCGAAAAGTGCGTACTGTTATACGTAACAGGAAATCCGCCGACGGCAACGAATAGGGTCTGCCGACTGCCATAAGTTGCCGACAATCCCGGATAGAAGGGAAGCGAAGAACCCGCATGAGCGACACCGAAGATCTCGCCGCGCTGAACGATCGCCTGATGGCCAAGAACCATGCGCTCGCCGAAGCGCTGAGCCGCGCCGGCAAGGAACTGACCAAGGCGAAGTCACAGCTCGCCCAGCTCGCTCAGCCGCCGCTCACCTTCGCCACCATGGTCAAGGTCGATTCCACCCGCACCGATGAAGACGGCATCCAGCACGCGTCGGCCGAAGTCATTTCCGGCACCCGCCGCATGGTGGTGCCTGTGGCCTCCAACGTCAACGCCGCCCGCCTGACCGCCGGGGCCACCGTGATGCTCAACGAGAAGCTCGTGCTGGTCGAGCAGCGCGATGCTGACACCGTGGGCCAGATTCGCAGTGTCAAGCAGGTACTTGACGACGGTCGACTGATCGTTACCGACGCCTCCGGCAATCCCGTGCTCATCCGCCGTTCCGGCGCGCTCGCGTATGCGGGCATCAATCAGGGCGACCGTATTATCGTCGATCCGTCCGTCCGCCTCGCCATCGAAGCGCTGCCCGCCGAGGGCGACAAGGATCTGGTGCTGGAGGAGACCCCGGATGTCACGTTCGCCGACATCGGCGGCCTGGATAGTGAGATCGGTCGTATCAGGGACGCCGTCCAACTGCCGTTCCAGCATCGTGCGCTGTTTGAGCGCTACGATTTGAAGCCGCCAAAGGGCGTGCTGCTGTACGGTCCGCCCGGCAACGGCAAGACGATGATTGCCAAGGCCGTGGCGAACGCCCTATGCGAGGGTGGTTACGATTCGAATGGCGACGGCGCAATCAGTCCGGCCGAAACCCATGTCAAGGGCGTGTTCCTGTCCGTCAAGGGCCCGGAACTGCTCAACAAATACGTCGGTGAATCCGAACGACTGATTCGCCTGATTTTCCAGCGCGCCCGTGAACGCGCCGCGGACGGCAATCCGGTGGTCGTGTTCATCGATGAGATGGATTCGCTGCTACGCACCCGCGGCTCCGGCGTCTCCTCCGATGTGGAGACCACGATTGTGCCCCAGTTCCTCTCCGAACTCGACGGCGTGGAATCACTCGACAATGTGATGGTAATCGGTGCTTCCAACCGCGTGGACATGATCGATCCGGCTGTGTTGCGACCGGGGCGTCTCGACGTCAAGATTCGCGTCGGCCGGCCCAAAACCAATCAGGCCATCGCCATCGTGGACCATTACCTCACCGACGACCTGCCTCTGGAAGATGGCGTCGACGCGCACGCCTTGTCCGCCGTGCTGGTGCATGACATCTACGGAACCTCCGAACGCCGCCATCTATGCGACGTGCAGGAGGAGAACGGCCAGTGGCATGCGTTGTTCCTGGCCGATGTGGTCTCCGGCGCGATGCTCAAGAACATCGTGGACCGGGCCAAGACCCGAGCAGTCAAGGAATCCATCGAAACCGGCTCGGACGTGGCACTCACCGTGCCGTTGCTCGCCGCCGCCGTGGAAGACGAATACCGCGAGACCCGCGATTCCATGGCTGACGTGGACCCCGAACAATGGTCGCGCATCAACGGCATGGACCCGATCCGCCGCATCCGCACCGCCGAATAGCTCAAGCTCAAGGAGCACTACATGACCGTCAAACGAGTGATGGGCACCGAAACCGAATACGCGGTATCCCTGAACACCCCGGACCGCTACAACCCGGTGCAACTGTCCTTCGACGTGGTGAACGGCGCCGCGGACAGCCACAGCAAATCCATCCGCTGGGACTACCGGCAGGAGGACCCGGTCAACGACGCGCGCGGCACCCGACTCGAACGCGCCGCCGCCCGACCGGACATGCTCACCGACGCCCCACAACTCAACATCACCAACGTGATCGCCCCCAACGGCGGCCGCGTCTACGTGGACCACGCCCACCCCGAATACTCGGCACCGGAAACCACCGACCCGTTCGAAGCGGTCCGATACGACCACGCCGGAGACCTCATCATGCAGGCCGCCACCGAACACGCCCGCAAACAGACTGGCACTCCCATTGCCCTGCATCGCAACAATGTGGATGGCAAGGGCTCCTGCTGGGGCACGCACGAGAACTATATGATGGCCCGCGCGGTGCCATTCGACTTGGTCACACGCCTGATGACCCTCCACTTCGTCACCCGCCAGATCTACGCCGGCTCCGGCCGCGTAGGGATTGGCGAGAACAGCGAGATCCCGGGCTACCAGCTCAGCCAGCGCGCCGACTACATCCACGCCAAAGTCGGCCTGCAAACCACCTTCGAACGCCCGATCATCAATACGCGCGACGAATCCCACTCCACCGATGCATACCGCCGTCTGCACGTCATCGTCGGCGACGCCAATCGCATGGAGGTGCCGCAGGCACTGAAACTCGGCACCACGAGCATGCTGCTGTGGCTGCTCGAACATGCGGACGAGGCCGGATTCGACCTGAACGCCTTCCTCGACGAACTCGAACTGTCTGACCCAGTCGAGGCCATACACACCGTTTCCCGCGACCTGACGCTGGGGGCAATCTTGCCGCTGGCCAACGGCGGCGAAACCAACGCATGGCTTATCCAGCTCAAACTGCGCCAAGCCGTCTACCAGGTTGCCGCACTGGTCGAAGGTACCGACACCGCCGGCGAACCCGCCTGGCCGGACAAATCCACCACATCCATTATGGCGATGTGGCAGCAGGCGCTCATCGACTGCGCCTCCATCCGCCATGCCGCCGACGATGACGAACGTCTGGCCATGACCGGCGAGGCCAGCCGCATCGAATGGCTGCTCAAATGGCAGCTGCTCGAAAAACTGCGCCGCAAAATCACCACAACGTCCGCACCCGGCGTGGCCAACGGATGGAATGATCCGCGACTGAAGGTCATCGACCTGAAATGGGCGGCGCTCGACCCCGCGGACAGCATCTTCACCAAACTCGAACCCCGCACCGAACGGGTGGTGAGCGCCGCCGACATCGCACGCGCCACCACCGAACCGCCGGAAGACACCCGCGCCTGGCTCAGGGCAAAACTCGTGGCGCAATTCGGCGATGAGGTGGCCGCCGCCAGCTGGTCCCGACTCACTGTTCGCGACCCGCGCGCCGCAGACGAGGGCGAGGCAGTCGAATTCTACGGCAATGCCGGCCATATGGCCGCTACCGACCATCACCTGTTCTCCCTCGACATCTCCGATCCGCTCGCCTTCACCAAGGCGCACTGCGAAACCGAACTCAATTCAGCCGAACACGCCATCGATCTGCTGAAGTCGCTGGCCATCAACGCCGAACGATAGACTTGGTAGCTATGGAAGAAACACGCGAAGAGACCCCACAGGACCTGCGCAACCTTGCGCTCAAAGTCGCCGGCCTGCTCGAAGAAGCCGGCCAGCATGCCCTCCACGACCAACTCAATCCGCGTAACCTCGCCCAGCCGAGCACCGAGAACGCGGACCGTGGCCCCCGCTACAAGCTTGAAGTGGACAACAAGATCATGCGCTTCATGAGCGCCAGAATCGCCGACATCGCCCACTTCGACGGCTTCTGGACCACCCGCCCCGCCGAAAGCCGCCCTGGCCAGCGTTACTGGTACATCGGCAAGATCGACGGTGTGATCAACTACGTACGTCGCATGAGCGAATGGACGGTGACCGCCGCCCTGTTCGAATTCGGCCCGGACAACGAGCCCAAGCCGATCATCGGCATCGTGCACGCCCCGGCCCTCGGCCTGACCTACCTGGCCGCCAGGGGAGCGGGTGCCGTGCGCATCCACAAAACCGCGGTCGGCGAGAAGCGCGACAAGGTCGTGCCGTCGATGACCTCCTCGCTGGATGGTTCTGTGCTGAGCTACGGCATGTCCTTCATCCCCAGCGAATCGCAGCGTGCGCTCGACGTGGCCTCCTCGCTCGCCGGACGCCCGGCCGACATCAAGCGCGTGGGCCCCGTCTCGCTCGACCTGTGCAAAGTGGCCGACGGCACCTATGACGCCTACTTCGAGCCGATGCTGCACGTGTGGGATATCGCGGGCATCGCCGCCGGCACCGTAGTGGTCTGGGAGGCACAGGGCACGCTGAGCCGTTGGGACGGCGAACGCATCCACTGGCGTCACGATAACGATGTAGTGGCCTCCAATGGACTCATCATCCGCGAACTGCAGCATTACCTGCAGCAGTATCCGTGGCTCGACTCCATCAACCAGCGATAATTTTTTGACTCCTCCGGCTCCCCTCGGGTGAGGGGAGCCGTCGGCCGAAGGCTGACTGAGGGGAGTTTGACAGCCCAAGAAGAAGACAACATGCCACAACAATTCGAACAACCTCAAGCACAGCAGGCCGCGACCCAGGAAGACGACGCCCTCGCCACCACGCAGGCCGCCGCCCAAACCGAGTCCACCGACCAAGCCGACGTGTTGGACGACATCCTCGACGACATCGAATCCGCCTTGGAAACCAACGCCGAGGAATACGTCAACAGCTTCGTGCAAAAAGGCGGCGAGTGATGCCCCAACTGCGTGACAGCGGCACCCGCTCCCTGCACGCCACGGAACCCGTACCATCCGCCGAGATGGACGGGGTCTGCCGTATTTTCGGCGTCGAAACCGAATACGGCGTGGCGGTCACCGGTGCCGAACGCCCCGTGGACGCCGGCCAGGTGGCGATGACCATGTTCCAGCCCATCGTCTCCCGTTCCCGCTCCACCAACACGTATCTGGCCAATGGCTCACGTCTGTATCTGGACGTCGGATCCCACCCCGAATACGCCACCGCCGAAGCGCGCGACCCGCGCGAGGCCCTGGCCCAGGACCTCGCCGGCGAACACGTGATGCGCAACCTAGCCCTGAAGGCCCAGCGCAAGCTGCGCGAATCCTACGGCGCACACGCCACGATCCATGTGTTCAAAAACAACGTCGACTCCGCCGGCCACGCCTTCGGCTGCCACGAAAACTACCTGGTCCGCCGCTTCGTGCCGTTGGAGACCATCGAACACCAGCTGCTGCCGTTCCTCATCACCCGCCAGCTGTACACCGGTGCCGGCCGCATGACCCCGGACGGCTTCCAGATCACCCAGCGCGCGGACTTCCTGGACGAGGCCGTCTCCTCGGCCACCACCCGCTCCCGCCCGATGGTCAACACGCGCGACGAACCGCACGCCGACCCCGACTCCTTCCGCCGGCTGCATGTGATCATCGGCGACTCGAACCGTTCGCAATGGTCCACATGGATGAAGCTTGCCGTCACGCACCTTGTGCTGTGCGCGATCGAAGACGCCTTCCGCCATGGCGTTCCGTCCGGATTCGAGCAGTATGCCTTTGCTGATCCGGCTGCCGCCAATCGCACGGTCAGTCGATTCCTTGACAATCCACGCGCCGAACTGACGCTCGAATCAGGCGAATCCGTATCCGCACTGGGTCTGCAGCGCCGGTATTATGCGGCGGTCAAGGCCTTCATCGAAACCCATGGCGATGCGCTGGCAGGCTCGCTGCCGGCCACCACGATCGACACGATTATGGGGGAGTGGAGCCGCGTTCTGGACGCGCTGGAGCGTGGTGCATACGATGCGCTCGCCGACCGCGTGGACTGGGCCGCCAAGAAGCGTCTGTTCGACGCGCTCAAACGCCGTCGCCCGGACGTCACCTTCGCCCAGATGGAACAGCTTGAGCTCGACTACCACGACATCGCCAACGGTCGCCTGTACGGTTCGCTCGTAGCCCGCAACCAGATGCGTGAGCTGCTGACAGGAGACAACGTGGAATACGCCGTGCACAATCCGCCGACCGACACCCGTGCCGCCCTGCGTGGCCGGTTCGTGGACGCGGCCCTGAACGTCGGAGCCCAGTTCTCCGCCGACTGGACCCACCTGACCCTGACCGCCCCCGAACGCCGGGAAGCCATACTCCTCGATCCCTTCGAGGCCGAGCCCACCCTGGGATTCGAGCAGCTTATGGAAGCGCTGAACTAGTCCGGAATAATACGGTTGGACAACACGTCACAGCACCACAACAAAAAGACCCCGACCATCTCGGTCGGGGTCTTTGTCGTCAGTAATGCTCGAAGTAATCGCTACGAGCAGAAGGTCACTCGGTGACGGCCTTCTTCAGCAGGGAGCCAGCGGAGATACGAACGCCGTAGGAAGCCGGAATGTCAATCTGCTCGCCAGTGCGCGGGTTGCGGCCGGTGCGAGCGGCGCGCTTGACGCGCTCAGCGGAGAACAGGCCGGTGAGCTTCAGGCCTTCGCCGGACTTCATGGCCTCGACGAACACATCCTGGAAGGCGTTAACAGCAGCCTCGGCCTGAGCCTTGGTCAGGTTGGACTTCTGGGCGATCTTCGAAACGAGGTCAGACTTGTTGTATGCCATAAAGCATCCTTCTTGGGTCAGGGGACAAGCACTTTTGCTTAGTCCATGTTGTCATCAATGATACTAGCGCATGTTTCTGCGAAAACCCGCGTTTTATAAGGGTTTTCACATCTATTTCCCCGAAGGGGGTATGAAAATAGACGAATCAGACAAGATTATGCTTGTCAAGCCACTTCATGGCCGCCGCGCCCAGCGGAATGCGCAGCCAGTAGAACACCACGCGGTGCAGCAAAGTGGCGGAAAGCGCCACGCCCTGCGGCACTCCGACCGCCACGAACGCGAATGTCAGCGCCGCTTCCACACCGCCCAGACCGCCTGGAGTGGGCACTGCGGAACCCAATGCATAGGCCAGCAGGAAGACGAACGTCGTTTCAATCGGATTCGATGAATAGCCGAACGCTTGCAGGGCCGCCCAGAAAGCGAGCCCAGTGGTCGCGTTCTGGAACAGCGCGCCCAGGCAGCTGACTGTGAGCTGTCGGGGCTGGGAAAGCACGTCCAGCAGCTGGTTGATATACGTCTTGGCCAGCGGCATAAGACGACGGGTCACCCAGTGGCGCAACGGCGGAATCATCATCGCAATGGACAGCACCACGACCACAACGCCCAGCACGATAACCAACGTGTTTGTCGGGATTGCGCCGGAGAACATGTTGCGGCCGGTGAACAGGCCGATGATGACCAGCATGGAGAAGTACACGGCGTAATACACCACGAGCGCGGCGCTCATAATTGCGGTCGCCTGGGTGTTGCGATAGCCGGATTTGCGCAGGAACTGCAGGTTGACGAACGAGGGGCCCACGCCGGCTGGCATGGATACGGTGGCGAAGCCGCCTGCCACCTGGCTCATGAAGACGCCCATATTGTCACGCTTGTGCCGCGCCATCAGGGAACCGAGCGAAATCGACGAGCCGATCCAGCCGCAGACACCGAACGCGAGCGTCACCACCGCCATCAACGGGTTGGCGTTGGTCAGCGCGGTGATGATCTCCTCGGGCTTCAGTTGGGTGAAGACCACGACCACGGCCACGATGACCAGCAGCATGGTGATCATCGAACGCCAGGAGAATCGGGCCAGCGTCACCGGTTCGGCGGATTCCACCGTCTCCTCGTCAGCCAGCGCGGTGATACGACTCCTCAGGCCCTTGAGCAGCTGCTTGTCCCAGGATTCCAGCGCGCGCGTGGGGGAGGGGACCGCGACCTTCTGAATGAACGGGGCCAAGGCCGTCAGAGTCGTGTCTCCCCACGCCTCGCGGGCGGCCTCCACCGCCGGTTCCACGCCGATCAGCGCGGCGAACAGCACTAGCAGCTGAACTTTGTCGAGCGCGGTGTTGGCCGGACCGGAAGCGTTGTCGCCGTTGAGCCAGCCGGCAATCACGGCGGTGCCGTCTTCAAGCCGGGCGAGCGTGTCCGGCGTGATGCGCCGGTGCGTATAGCCGCGCCGGCTCGCCACGGACAGGTAGCGCATGTAGGCCACGGCATCCGCCTTGGTAAGCGTGTTCAGGTTGGCGGGCAACTCGATGGTGTGCGCATCCAGCACCAGAATCGCGGACTCGTCCGTATCGGCGATGCCGTATGGGGAGGGCGCGGGCAGTTTGATATTGTGCAGGCCGAGCAGCATGGCAAAGTGATGCTGAACGGCGTCGCGCACGGAACGATCGCGTCGAATGGACACGCTGGTAAAACGCACCCAATCCCAGAGTTGCTTCAGATAGCCGACGGTATGGGTTTGCGCGTCGATGACGGAAACGATAAAACGACGGTTATTCGCGGTCTCCACATCGTAGATGCGCGAGCCTTCCGTCAAATCGTCATCCAACGTGGCAGACAATGAGCCATGGCTGATTCCGGGCTCCTGATGCCGGATGAGTGAGGTGGTCTCTAATCCGATGCTTGAGAGCACTGCGACGAGATCTTTGCCCCACACGCCTTTATTCTGCGTGCCGACCACGAATCGGATAAGCATGCCCACCGTGCGACCGGCGGCCATCGAAACCAGCATGCCGGTAACCGAATGCCACGAAAGCACCACCATCACCGCGGCGATGGCATACAGGATATTCCAACTCCATTTGACCGTGGAGCGGGTACGGCGTGGCCCGGCGGCGGTCAGGAAGGACGCCATGCCGGCGTAGATGTCGGGCAACAGCCCGGAGCCGTATGAGGTGGCGGCTGAGACCAGTGCCATTGGCAGGGTGAAATCGTTCAGACTGCTGATTGCCGTCGATATGACCCACACAATGCCGTATCCGGCAAACATGGCCAGCGCGGACACCGCAGCTTGCAGCCATTCGCGGGCCAAGAGCAACTGAGCGAGCACGATAACTACGATGACCGTGGTGGCCAGCTGCGTCAGTACGGTGGAGGGGAAAGCGGCCAGCCAGTTGATGGCTTGGGCGGCGGTATGCGCGTCGGATTCGACGCCGCGCGTCATGCCGCCCAGATACACGGCGAACACCATGACCACGGCGGCCATCAATAGCGACAGACCGGCTCGGGTCAGGTCGCCGAAGTCGCGCGTGCGGCGCGGAGCGATGTCGTCGATGTATGGTCCGGAATCGTTGCTGTCGTCGGTTGCCGGGCTGTCCGGTCCGCTGACAGCAAAACTGGCCGACCGGCCGTCACCAGAGGCGATCGGCCGGTCGGTAGTGGAGGAGGTCGCCTTGTTCGGGCGATCTTCCGTAGTGGACTGATCCTGTTCAGTAGTCATGAAATGGTTACCTGACGCCTGTCCTTGTTCGGTTCAGTTTGCGGTTCGGTTTGTGACTCAGCGCAGTAGTGTGGTGGATGCGAGGGATTCGAGGGGCTCGAGGGACTCAAGAGACTCGAGAGACTCGCATCGCGCCTATTTCAGCGGTCGAAAGCGACGAGCTGGCTGGCCACACCGGTGTAGGTGGCGGGGGTCAGAGCCTTCAAGCGAGCGGCGGTTTCCGGGTCGAAGGACTGCTGGTCGATGAACTGCTCGACCTGTTCCTTGTTGATGGTGTGGCCGCGCATAAGCTCCTTGACCTTCTCGTACGGCTTATCCATGCCCGGCAGGCCCTTGAGCTCGCAGGCGCGCATGGCGGTCTGGATCGGCTCGCCAAGCACCTCCCAGTTCTCATCCAGCTCACGCTCGATGACGTGGGTGTTCGGGTGGATGGACTCAAGGCCGCCCATGAGGTTGGTCAGGGCGAGCAAGGAGTAGCCGAGCGCGGAACCGATGTTGCGCTGGGTGGTCGAATCGGTCAGATCGCGCTGCCAACGGGATTCCACCAGCGTGGCGGAGAGGGTGTCGAGCAGCGAGCAGCTGATCTCGAAGTTGGCTTCGGCGTTCTCGAAACGAATCGGGTTGACCTTGTGCGGCATGGTGGAGGAACCAGTGGCACCCTTGACCGGCACCTGGGCGAACACGCCGCGGGAGATGTACATCCACACGTCCACGCACAGGTTGTGCATGATGCGGTTGGCGTGGGAGACGGTGGAGTACAGCTCGGCCTGCCAGTCGTGGCTTTCGATCTGCGTGGTCAGCGGGTTCCAGGTCAGGCCCATGCGGTTCGTGACGAACTCGCGGGAGACAGCGATCCAGTCGACATCCGGGCATGCGGCCAAGTGGGCACCGAACGTGCCGGTCGCGCCGTTGATCTTGCCCAGGTACTCCTGGTTTTCGATGTGCTTGAGCTGACGGTTCAGACGGTAGACGTAGACGGCGAGCTCCTTGCCGAGTGTGGTCGGCGTGGCCGGCTGGCCGTGGGTGAGAGAGAGCAGCGGCATATCCTTGAATTCCTCGGCCTTGCCGGCGAGGTGGTCGATGATGCGCTTGAACTCCGGGGTCCACACGTTTTCCATCGCGTTCTTGACGCAACGGGCGATGGAGAGGTTGTTGATGTCTTCGGACGTGCAGGCGAAGTGTACGAGGGTCTTCAGCTCGTCGTTGATGTTGGTCAGCTCGGCCGGAGCCTTGTCGATCTGATCATCGATGTAGTACTCCACGGCCTTCACATCGTGGTGGGTGATGGCCTCATGAGCGGCGTGCTGCTTGATGCCTTCGGCGCCGAAGTCCTCGGGAATGGCGCGCAGGAAGGCCTGCTCTTCGGCAGTGAACGGCTTGACGCCGTCAACGATCGGCTGGTTGCCGTTGCCCTCAAAGCCGTTGGCCAGAAGAATCATCCATTCGACTTCGACACGCATGCGTTCGCGGTTCAGGGCAGGTTCGCTCATGTATTCGACGAGCGGGGCGGTGGCCTTGTGATAACGGCCGTCGAGTGGGGTCAATGCGATTGCGGGGGAAATATCGGTAAGCTTCATAACCTCCAAGGGTACTTCCAGCCGTGAACCGAGCGGCTATACTGTGGTGCGGCGTTCCCGCCCGAGCCGCACAGGTCAAGGAACGCCCGTGGTTCGATTACTGTGTGCGGCCTTTAAGGCTAGGAGATCACCATGCCTGCAACCACCATTCATACTCTTCCGAAACGTCCGATTGCCGTATCGTCACTGAAATGGCAGCCGTTGGATATCGCGGTCGGTGCCACGCTGGGTGCGGCCTGCGGCGTGATCTTCTGGGGATTCAACTTCGCGTACATGCCGATCTCTTCGGTATTCGGCGCGATTCTGCCCGGTTTCGCCAGCATCGTGCACGCCGTCTGGTACTTCTCCGGTACGCTGGCGGTGCTGATTCTGCGCAAACCCGGAGCGGCGCTGTACGTGAACCTTATCGGCACGCTGGTCGAAACGGTGATTGGTAGCCAGTTCGATTTGGGCTTCGTGATTATCTCGGCGCTGTTGCAAGGTGTTTTCGCTGAGATTCCGTTCGCCTTGACCCGTTACCGCATGTTCAATCTGCCGATTTCCATTGCATCCGGTGCGTTGGTCGCCTTGGAATACGGCACATATCTGATGCTGTTTCGCTACGTGGGTGTGTCATTCGTCAGCCCGCGTGGCATTGTGCACATGATTTCCGAGGTCACCGGCGGCGTGCTTATCAGCGGCGTGATGGCCTGGTATCTGATGCTGGCCATCGCCAAAACCGGTGTGCTCGACCGCCTCGCATCCGGCCGCGCACTCATCGAGCGACGCGCCTGACACTCTTTGCGCGCCACTTTCCCGGGAATGTTGCGCTGATAGAGGGGGTTTCGGGCATGCTAGCGCAACAATCCCGGGAAAGTGGCGCTAGCCGCGTCTCTGCGGTGATTGCATTGTGGGGTAGCCGATTGATGCTAAGCATTGACAAGTTGATGTGCCCGTTGCCGTGAGACCCCGAGTATATCGCCTATTTGCTGTAGGGCGAGACCCATGCCATGTAGTTCTTGTGCCGCGGCGCGAGTTTCCCGCGCTGCGTTCGATCTGCATTCCGCTTCTTCCTTGCGCAGTCGCCGAGCTTCATCAAGATGCTCCTGCACGGATTGCGGCAGCTTTGTCTCTACGGTGAGTGCGAAATCAGCATCTTGTGTCATGACGGTGATAAGGTCGCGTGCCATACTTTCAATCTCTGCTGTTGTTCTTGCCTGCGTGAAACCGATACCGGGAATCTCAAGAATCCAGTATTTTTCGCCAGGGCGAACGATGACCTGATATGTTTTCACTGCTGATACCAGCCTTTCCCGAGTTTGGCTTCTGCTTCTTTGCAAATAATGTCCGCGAGGTTGTTGTCGATTTCGTTATGTCGTGGGATGGGGAATCATAAGTCCGTCGAGTTGGAATATCTCATGACTCCCTCCTTGCCTGATACTTTCAAACGTGACATTCTTGCGTTCTGCCGCTTGCTTCATCAGTTTGATGAGCCATCTCCTACTCGTCATTATATTGTTAACTCCTTTCTTGACAACTCTGTCAAGTGTGGTATTTACTTTTAACCGCCGAACGTGCTGAACTCGGTGGTTCGCTCGCTAGGGGCAATGGTCGCGGACTGGGTCATGCGGCCTTGGTAGTAGCGGGTTTCCTTGAGCTCTCCGTTGATAACTTCCTGGAAATGGGCTTCGTGGCGTTGCACGGCGGGGAAGCCGAGGTCGGTGGCGTTCTGATAGGCGGCCTGATGGTATTTGATCCAGTGCGACAACTCCCTGCCGTTGGTCGAACCAGCCACGGGTGCGGCGTCATATGGGGTCAGGCCGGTGATGGGCGTTGCGCCGGGAGTGCATGAGCCGTCCGAATGCACTGTGGATGGTGTTGCCGCGGGCGCGGGCGATACATGCCCTTGTACGGTGAGCCAGTTATCGGTGACCGGGTTGGCGGCACCATCCAGTGCGGCGACCAGTTCATCATCGATTTCCACGCTGGTGACCCACGTGCGTTGCGGAATCGGATGATTGGCCACCGGCGATCCGGCTGTCACCACATGCTCGATGGTATATTCCTCCGCCCAATCCGAGGCAAGCGTGGCGGCAACGATACCGCCCTGGGAATGGCCGATCAGCGCCACGGGCTCATCCTTGCCGATGCCTGCCTGACGCATCGCCTCGGCAACCATGCGAGCGCTGTCCGCTTTCCTGCGGCGCTCCTGATCGGCGCTCATCAGTTCCACGTTCTGCGCCCAGCCAAATGGTGAGTCAGGCTGTCCATCGGTACCCGGGATGGTGACCAGCCAGGAGTTGGTTCCATCAGATCGTTCATAGCGTTGAATGGCGATGGTCCCATATTCGAGTCCGCTGTTCAGCTCGATTTTGCCGAGCCGCTCTTCGGCGAGCCTGCGCAGATTCTCCATTGACTCGGCCACCGATCCGCTTGCGCGGACAACGTCGGCATTCGCCTGCACCTCGCGCACGTCCAGATGATTGCCTTGGACGACGTCTTTCGCCGGGCCGGAGAAATTGGCGATTTTCCCCGCAGCCTTGTTGACCTCATCGGTGTGCGCAATGCTCTTGCCGATAGGTACGCCGCCAATGATTCCGCCCGCGCCGCTAAGCACTCCTTCCTGGAACGGATAGGTGAACGTGGACATCCATGCCGAATTCGGTTTGCCGTCAATAGTCCAGCCGGCCAGAAAGCCGCCCGCCGCCACAGCGGCAACACCCACCGCGGCATATCCCGGTTTGGCCTGTGTGCCGGCCTGCAATAATTCGGTAAACATGCGCCGAGCCGTCATCTCCGCCTGAGAATACAGAGAGTGTGCGCGAATCAGCAGATCGGCCGCGCCACGCAGATCATCGCTCAACCGCTGACATGCCGTTGCATGGTCATAACACCGATTGCCCAGCGCGGCATATGGTGCAGTGACATGGCCGGGAACAACGGCGCTCGGATCGCCCGACTGCAAGGTAACGCACATCGGCGCACTATGCCGATGTGACTGCAACTGTAATGCGGCCGATTCCCAAGCCGTGGCTATGGCCGCAAATCCTGCCGCCTCGTCATCGAGAGCCTTGGCTATGACGACATATTCTTCAAGAGTGGCTGGCGCATATCCCACTCCGCCGTAAACGGACGATTCCACCTGCCAGTAATCGTGCTCGCTCATGATGACCCCCAAGCCAATCGGTGGGTGGTCTCCATGTCTTGCGCGAGACTGGCCGAATACTGTGCGGTGCGACTGAGCCGCGATCGGAATAGGTCGGCGGCTTTACCGGTCCACACGATGTTGCGGGAGCGGTTCACGGCCACCGCCATCTGGTCCGATTGCGCCAGTGTGGCCGCACGTTGGACGGACACGAGGTCGCGACTACGCTGTACCGCCGCATGGCAAGGGCAAGTGCCGTAATCGAACGGCGTCACCGTATTGCCGGCAAAGCCGCCGGCGGGATCGATGGGTGCTGGGTTGCTGGTGTAGGTATTCATATATCCAGCTAAAAGGACAAGACTCATGCTTGTCCAGCCGGAACGACCAATGTGGTTCTAGCTTGCCGATTTTGGGTGAAGTTATCCCCAAGTGTTGTGCATAGTCGTAACGATTATCCACAAATAGCCTGTTTGGGCACACCTTGGATCAGCCATGGCCTATCGAAAATTGGATAAATGCCAAAGCCGACAGCCGAAACCGGGAAACAGCCGCGATAAGGCCATGACCCGTGAGGGTGTGAGAAAAAAGAACAACTGTGAACGACTGCTTACCACGGCTTGGTAGCCCCGGTACCCTTGTTCTGCGTCGCTTTCTGCTCGGATTGGGTGGTGTTCGACTGGGTATCGGTGGATTGCTGATTGGCCTTCATCAGCTCCTCGACCTGCTTCTTCTGTTCGTCGGTCAACGCGCCGCCCTTTTTGGCATTGGATGAAGAATTCTCGGATTGCTGTGCCGACTGGGCTTGCCCGGAATCGGAACCGCTGTTCTGCGCCTCGGCCTGTTTCAGGGTGATCTTTGTCAGCTCGGAAGAAATCGAAGCATTGGTGTCGATGGCGTCCTTGACTTGCGGCAACAGAAGCGTGCGCATTCGCCCGGCCTCGTCGAATTGCGCGTCGGTCTGCTGCTGTTGCGCCTTGAGCGTGGTGATATCCGTGGACTCGTCCTGAGCCGCTTTGATATTGGCGTTCAATGATGCGGTGGCCTGATTGAACGTAATCGAAGCGGACAGGTTTACTGCCGCCACGCCGGCAACCAGCAACAGCAATACGGCGCCACAAGCCAGGACGATACGTGCCCAAAGCGGACACTTCGCCCGCATCCGAGTATTCGCCGAGCCATCGTTCTCGTGGATTTCGTTACTGTTTCTCACAGCAGTCTCCTTGAGGTTGCGATCCATGCACCGACTTCCGTGGCAAGCAATATCGCCAACGCAATGGCCAACGGCCATACCACCGGCGTGGTGCGTGTGCGTTCCCTGACCGTGGTGGTCATGCGCCACTGCTTCGACGACTTGGCCGAAACCGAATCCGCCAAAGTCTGTGAAGCGTTCACGGCCACATACGTGCCACTGATCTCGTCGGCAATGTCTTTAAGGTTCTTCTCATCCATCTTGGAGATGCCGGGTTCGCCGGTATCCGGGTCGACCACCCAGTGGTCCGTGGTGTTGGAATCGCCGGCACTGACGCCATCGGCGATGACGGGAATCTTGCCGCCCTCGGTCGAGCCGACGCCCACGGTAAACCCATCATTGAGATACTGGCGCAGTGACGAGAACGTACGACGCGTCACATTCGAGGTCTGTTCGCCGTCAGTGATGAGGTACAGCACAATCGCATCATCCGGGTGCGCTTCACGAATCGACTTCACGGTCAGCAGCAATTGATCGATCGGAGCATCCAGACTGGAGCCCGCCGACACGGATGTGGCTTCCACCGCCAACGTGTTGGCCCAATTATCGATGGCCGGCGCATCCGGGGTCAGCGGCACATCAAGCGTCCCCGAAGCACCGAACCGTAACGCCGCGAAACTGGCGTCCGGATAAGCGGCGGTCACATCATGCACGGCCTGGCGTGCGGCATCGATGCGGGTAATGGTCTTCTCGGACCCGTATGTGGCGTCGGCCACCGCCATCGACCCGGTGGTATCCACCGCCACAATGACGTCGGTGGCATTGATGGCCTGTGAGGTGGTAGACGATACCACGCTGGGAGTCAGTACCATCACCGCGACGATGAGCAGCATAAGCGTACGTCGTATGCAAGCCCACACGGTCTCGTCACTGGAAGCACGGCGACGAACAAACAATACGATTTCGAGAATGGCCAGTACGGCGAGCCCGGCCGCCAGCAGTCCGCCGGCGACCCAGCCCAAGGCGGGGGAGAAGGTGAATCCGTTCATCGCCTCAACCTCCATGCACATACGATCCAGATAATGAGTATCACGGCCAGAGCAAGCGTCCACAGACCGGGAGCGTCCACCATCGAGGATTTCGCCTTGTTCTCCACATCCGTATCTCTACGCGACTGAATATCCCGTACCAGCTCATCTATCGACGCGCCATTCGATTGGGTGAGGAAGATGCCTCCATGCGACTCGATCGCGGACTTCATATCCGTTGTGGTTTGGTCCGATTCACTGGCTTTCGGCCCGGAATACAGGCCGTCCACGGTGATTTTGGTCTGCTGGGTCAAATCCAACGCTTCGGTCAGCGAATAGGTGGGCTTGCCCGACACGACGTTGTCGGTGGCCAGCACGATGGATGCCGCACGCTGACGGTCGGCATTCGCATGATTGGCTTCGCCATAAGCGAAACCGGGGAGCATCGCCGCGCAAGACACCACGCCGTCGCCAATCAAGGAGGTGGCGTCCTTGCGGTTCTGCGTGCCTTCGAGCCAATTGGCGATGTCCTGATATTCGGCATCGGACATCTTATCGATGTCATCCTGCGACTCGACGCCTTTCAGCGCCTTGCTGGCGGAGGTCAACTGTTTGGTGACCAGTTCGTAGTCGTCGGTCAGCGGGAACACCGTGCGTGAGGTCGAGTTGAAGATACTCAAACCGATACGTTCCCCCTCGAAATGCTTGACCAGTTCCAAATAGGTGTCGATGACCTCGCGATCATAGGGGAGCGTGGACCCCGACACATCCAGACACAGGACGATATCTCGGCTGGAAGCGCGTTCGTCACCGGCATCCACTTGGCTGGGGCGAGCCACCAGCACAATGGCCAGCGCCAGCGCAAGCACCAGCACGCTGATGGCGAGACGGCCCAAAGCGCGCCATTGACGGAACAGGCGGGAAGCGTGCTCGGTATTGAGATCGTCGTCCATCGAGAATACAGGGGTGTCGTCGGCGGCGTTACGGCGGGCGAACACGACAATCAGCACGATAATCGCCAGCGTCGCCAAGACGCCGGCCAGAGCGGCCCAAGGCCAATGCCATGCCAGCATCATGAACGCCACCTTTCCACCAGATTCGCCACCCACTCGGCGGCCTGCTGCACGCTGGTCGTCTGGGCGATTCGGTTGCGGGCATCATCGGCAAATTCCGGTGGATACAACGCGCCAATGGTCTGCTTCAATGCGTCCAATCCTTGGCGATTCGCGGGCGTGCGATTCAGGTACGCCAAATCGGTCAGCGTACTGGAACTAAGCTCCTTGCCTGATGCGGCACCGGCGAAATCACGGGCGATGACGGACAATTCGACGAAAGCCTCATGCCGGGGCAGTGCTCCGGATTCATGACGGGCCACCACATCGTCGATGCGGGCACGCCACTCGGCCTTGGAGCTGGCATTGCTATGAGCGCCACGCGCGCGGTCGCTGTTCCGAGGTTTGCGTGCGGGGCGAGACAGCATGATGATCAACGCGATCAGACCTACCGCCAGCAACAGGCATGCGACGATGGCCACCACCAGGGGAGTGGCCAAGGCCAACGACTCCACGGGCCTGAGATCGCCGGGATCAGTGGCGAGCGGGATGATGGGGAACATGCTGTGCATCATAGATCACCAGCCAAAGTCAGTCCGACCAGTTCGGGTGCAGTACCCAGTCTATTGCGTGTGGTGCGGGCCAATGCCCGGGACACCAGGGCGACGAAACGATCGAACATGGATTCGCTGGATGCGGATCGAATGATATGGGAACCGGCACGGGTGAGCTCCTGTTCCAAAGCCGCGGCCATATACGCGCGATGAGTATCGACCTCGGCCGCTGCCTTGGCGTTGCGCAGGAATGCCGGCACACGCCGTGCACTCAAGCCGTCGGTGGGAGCGTGGCGGGATGAGACGGCCTTGAACGGATTCATCGTCGCCACATCGATCAGCACCATCGGATGGGTGCGGGTAATACGACGGATCGTGGTGATATGCCGCTCCTCCATCGCATGCTCATCGGTGGCCAATACGATCAATGCCTCGCGATCCTTGATACGGCGCGCATATTCCAGCAGCGCGTCGATATTACGGTGATGATTCCAATCACGGTCAAGCGCCTTGTCCAGCGTGCGTTCGAACTGCGCGAACCCACCGTTGAACGGCACGCGGGTGATACTGGACTCATCGCCGAACACCAGCGAAATATCGTCCGACCGGCGCAACGACAGTGCGGCGAACATACGCAGCGCATTGGCGGCAACCTGCCATGCGCGTTCTCCGGAAGGGCATACGCCAGTCATCTCCAGGCCCACGTCCATCAGCAACCAGACCCGTGACGTCGACAGGCGCTCGCGCTCGACCACCATGGGGCGGCCTTGGCGGGCGCTGGTCTTCCAATCGATAAGACGGGATTCGTCGCCTGGCTCATAGGCATGCACATCCATCGCATCGCCGCTGCCGCCGCGACGCCCGGATGCGTGTTCGCCCTCCAGCGCGCCCAAAGCCTTCCTTACGGTAGGCAGGCTCAGCTGAGTGCCAAGGGCCTCGATCTTCTTGCGAACGGAATCGGAACTCACGGAACAGGAACCGTTTCGACGATCTTGTCGACGATCTGATCGCTGACCACGCCATCGGCCAGTGCCTCGAACGTCAGCATAATACGGTGGCGCAGCACCTCATGAGCGAACGCCTTGAGGTCCTCGGGTACCACATAGTCGCGCCCGGACAGCAACGCCTTCGCCTGGCCGATACGGGTCAAGGCGATGGTGGCGCGCGGCGAGGCGCCCAAACGCACCAAGGACGACAGTCCCTTGATGGGGCGGGAGCCGGCACCTCGTGACGTGGCGGTGATATCGACCGCATAACGCATGATCGCGTCGGAAACATGCACGCGGCGTGCCGCCTTGCGCAAAAAATCAACGTCGGACACGGAAATGCGTTCGCCGGTGATGGTGTCGGGACCGATCATATCGGAGCCGCGGCGGGTGAGCATGGCCAGCATCCGAGCCTCTTCGTCGGGCGAAGGATAGGTCATGACGGCCTTCATCATGAAACGATCCATCTGGGCTTCGGGCAGGTTGAACGTGCCCTCCTCCTCGATCGGATTCTCGGTGGCGATCACCATGAACGGCTTGGGCAAGGCGATACGCTGCCCGCCGATGGTCGTGGCACCCTCGGCCATGGCCTCAAGCATGGCGGACTGGGTTTTGGCATTCGAACGGTTGATCTCGTCCAGCAGTACGAAATTGGCGTGAATCGGACCGATCTGCGTGGTGAACTTCTGCGACGCAAAATCGAAGACCTGCGTGCCCACCAGATCAGATGGCATGAGATCAGGAGTGCACTGCACGCGCTTGAACGAGCCGGATACGCAGGTGGCGAGCGTCTGGGCGGCCGTGGTCTTGGCCAAGCCCGGCACGGATTCGATAAGAATATGCCCGCCGGCCACCAAGGTCACGATAAGCGATTCGCGTAGATTATCCTGACCCACCAGTGTCTGGGCGAACCTCGCCCGAATGGCGTCGGCCAGGATACGTGCGCGTTTGGCGTCATCGGCACCCAGCGGAGCCGACACGCCGGGCGCGGGAACGGCGACCGGTCGTGCGGCGGTGGTCGGCGAAGGTATGTTCGGTTGCGTGGGGAACAAAGTCATGCCCCCCACTGTAACTACTCACAATGACTGTTGGCCTGCCTAAAGAGTCCAATCCACCGGGTCGGCACCCATGGTGACTAGGGCTTGATTGGCTCTGGAGAATGGTTTGGAGCCGAAGAATCCGCGGGAAGCGGACAGCGGACTCGGATGAGGCGATTTGATAATGAAGGCATTGGTCAGCAATGGCTCGAGGCTTTGCGCATTACGCCCCCAGAGAATCGCCACCAGCGGCTGGGGCTTGCCGTCGGCGTCCGTGCGCGCGTTCAACGCACGAATCGCGGCCTCGGTGACTTCCTCCCAGCCTTTGCCCTGATGCGAATTCGGCCGCCCGACGCCGACAGTCAGACATCTGTTGAGCAACATCACCCCACGTTCCGTCCACGGTGTCAGATCGCCGTTGGTGGGCATGGGCACCCCAAGGTCGTCAACCAATTCCTTATAAATATTGATCAGGCTTTTCGGCAGCGGGTGAACATTTGGCGCCACGCAGAAGCTCAAACCCACCGGGTGACCCGGGGTCGGGTAGGGGTCCTGGCCGACAATCAGCACCTTGATGGAATCGAACGGGATGGTGAACGCGCGCAGAATATTGTGGCTTGCCGGCAGCCACGGGCGCCCGGCGGCGTTTTCCGCACGAAGAAAATCGCCCATATGGTGGATGGTGGGCTCCACGTCGGCCAAGGCATGGGCCCACCCTGGCTCTACCAGTTCGCTCAATGGTTTGATCATGACTCACCACTGTAGTCAAACGTGCATATCCGGTGCATGGGGCGTGGTGTGGTGGACTGATGAGTTGTTTGCCGATTACACTCATGGGTAGTTTTGATAGGAAGAAAGGGCGATTATGGCACGCGACACGATGACCTACGAATCCTATGAACCGGATTCCTTCGACAATCCTCCGAAGGGACCGGTGGGAGTTCACCGTGGCGCTCGTTCGGTAATGGCCCGCCTCTGCCCGTTCATCGTCGTTATTCTGGTGGCCGCGCTGTGCGGTGTCGGGGCCTGGGCATGGATTTCCGGAGAATACAAGAATGTAGTGGGAGGATCGTCCCAGACGGCGACCACGTCCAAGTCCGATTCGTCCAGCAAGGCTGAGACCAAGAACAGCACCAAGGATGATTCCTCGTCCACTTCGACCGATTCGTCCAAGGACTCGACTTCGGATTCGGCAAAGTCCGATACCGACAGTGACACGACATCCTCGAATGAGAATCAAAACTCCGATCAGCAGTCTCAGCAGTCCGAAGCCATCGCGACTGTGAATAAGGCCACGCAGGTGCGTGTGGTCAACGCCACAGGAATCCAAGGATATGCGGGTCAGCAGGCCGATGTGCTGCAGACCGCCGGTTACACCAGTGTCGAGGCGACCAATCCGAGCGGCACATTGCCGGCTTCTTCCGTGGTGTGGTATCAGAATGAGACCGATAAGGCCACCGCTGAGGATGTGGCGACCACGCTTGGCATTTCGGCTGTGGAGCAGGTGCAAGGACTCGCCGTTCCCATTACGGTGGTGTTGCTCAACTAGCGTTGTTGATGCGCCCCTGATATCGGCGAGAAATACATCGAAAACTGTGAGCGTTCTCACGCCTATGGAATAATTCGTACCGAAAATGTGCCACTGCGGTTGAGATTGTTCCCTCGTCACTGTACAATCGTCATCTAGTCGCGAGGTAGGGGGAGCGCGATGCGGTTCTTTCTACGTTCCCTATAGGTTTTGTGTCGCGACGCCCAAGGGAACAAAGGAAAGACCAGATATGGCACAAGGTACCGTGAAGTTCTTCCTTGCCAAGAAGGGGTTCGGGTTTATCCAGCCGGACGACGGCGGCGAGGACGTTTTCGTGCACTACGCGGAAATCAAGGACGACGGCAGCACCAATAAGTTCAAAATGCTGTACGAAGGCGATCGCGTGGAGTATACGCCCGCTTCGTCCGGCAAAGGCACGCAGGCAAAGGATGTTGTCAAGCTGTCTTCGGGTGAAGCCCGCTCCGAGTGAGCAACACGCACGCAAGGATGTGCATTGAAGGCCCTGACCGTTTCGACGGTTGGGGCTTTTTCATGCCCAAAGCGCAATCGCCGCCGATGGTGTTGGCACTCGGCGGGCGCGAGTGCTAATGTCTGGGTTAGCACTCGGAGGTCGAGAGTGATAATCGGCAGCTGACGGCTGGTCGTCACGACTCGACGCTTGCGAGTGATAACCGGTATACCTAGCCATTTGGAGGAATACGCAACCATGGCAAAGATCATCTCTTATGATGAGGAAGCCCGTCAGGGCATGCTGGAGGGCCTTGACAAGCTCGCCAACACCGTCAAGGTCACTCTGGGCCCGAAGGGCCGCAACGTCGTGCTCGACAAGACCTACGGCGCTCCGACCATCACCAACGATGGCGTGTCCATCGCCAAGGAAATCGACCTTGAAGACCCGTACGAGCGCATCGGCGCCGAGCTGGTCAAGGAAGTCGCCAAGAAGACCGACGACGTCGCCGGTGACGGCACCACCACTGCAACCGTGCTTGCTCAGTCCCTGGTTCACGAGGGTCTGAAGAACGTGGTCGCCGGCTCCAACCCGATCGCCCTGCGTCGCGGCATCGAGAAGGCCACCGAGGTCATCGTCAAGGAACTCGTCGCTGCCGCCAAGGACGTCGAGACCAAGGACCAGATCGCTGCTACCGCCACCATCTCCGCCGCTGACCCTGAGGTCGGCGAGAAGATCGCTGAGGCTCTGGACAAGGTCGGCCAGGACGGCGTTGTGACCGTTGAAGACAACAACCGCTTCGGCCTGGACCTCGACTTCACCGAGGGCATGCGTTTTGACAAGGGCTACATCGCCCCGTACTTCGTCACCAACGCTGACGACCAGACCGCAGTGCTCGAAGATCCGTACATTCTGCTGACCTCCGGCAAGGTCTCATCCCAGCAGGACATCGTGCACGTGGCCGAGCTGGTCATGAAGACCGGCAAGCCGCTGCTGATCATCGCTGAGGACGTCGACGGCGAAGCACTGCCGACCTTGATCCTGAACAACATCCGTGGCACCTTCAAGTCCTGCGCCGTCAAGGCCCCGGGCTTTGGCGACCGTCGCAAGGCCATGCTGCAGGATATGGCCATCCTGACCGGTGCTCAGGTTGTCTCCGACGAACTGGGCCTGAAGCTCGAGTCCGTCGACACCTCCGTGCTCGGCCACGCCAAGAAGGTCATCGTCTCCAAGGACGAGACCACCATCGTTCAGGGCGCTGGCTCCAAGGAAGACATCGACGCTCGCGTGGCCCAGATCCGCGCTGAGATCGAGAACACCGACTCCGATTACGACCGTGAGAAGCTGCAGGAGCGTCTGGCCAAGCTGGCTGGCGGCGTGGCTGTCATCAAGGTCGGCGCTGCCACCGAGGTCGAGGCCAAGGAGCGCAAGCACCGCATCGAAGATGCCGTGCGTAACGCCAAGGCCGCCATCGAGGAAGGCCTGCTGCCTGGCGGTGGCGTGGCCCTCGTTCAGGCTGCTGCCAAGGCCGAGAAGACCGAGGCCGTCACCTCCCTGACCGGCGAAGAGGCTACCGGTGCCGCCATCGTGTTCCGCGCCATCGAGGCCCCGATCAAGCAGATCGCCGAGAACGCCGGCGTGTCCGGTGACGTGGTCATCAACACCGTCCGCTCCCTGCCTGATGGCGAAGGCTTCAACGCCGCCACCGACACCTACGAAGACCTGCTGGCCGCCGGTGTGACCGACCCGGTCAAGGTGACCCGCTCCGCTCTGCAGAACGCCGCCTCCATCGCTGGTCTGTTCCTGACCACCGAGGCCGTCGTTGCCAACAAGCCGGAGCCGAAGTCTGCTGCCCCGGCCGCCGGTGCCGACATGGGCTACTGATCCGCAAACGATCGCTAGCTGATTGAGCTGAAAGGGGACTCCTTCGGGAGTCCCTTTTTTGTATTCTGGCTCCCCTCTTTGAGGGGAGCCAAGAAACTAGCTGGCAAACAGGCGCGAAGCTTGGATTTCGGCGTCAGCGTACACGGTGGAGGCTTGCGTCAGCGAGCGTTGGATGGACTCGAGTGAGGCCTCCATCTGCTGTTGGGCCGCACGCCACTGTTCGGCTACCGCGGTGAACTGGGTGGCCGCCGAACCTCGCCATGCGTCCTGCAAGGCATTGAGATTGGTGTACATGCCGCCCACGGCCTGCCTGATTTGCGAGATCGAAGTGGCCACTGCGGCCGAGGATGATTGGATTCGCTCGGAATCTACCTGATATTGGGGCATCGTTGCTCCTTTTCTAGAGGGTTAATGGTATGTATGGCGGCCGATTGCCAATACCGGCCGTTAAGGTGGAGGATATGTCAACAACGAATCGGGAAGACGGAAAAACAACTATTGTGGTCCTAGCTTCGGAGCCGTCCTATTCGGCCTTCGGGAATATGGTCCGAAAATGGCTTGTTTGCGCCATTTGCGCCCTTGCTGCAGTAGCGATGAACGCAATGTGGATAACTGCAAATGCCTATGGGGATAACTCGAGCGACAGCTCTGACAGCTCCAGCAGCAGCACCGACAGCGGCGTGACCATCACCGAGAACATCACGGATACGGAAAATCTCCTGGGCTCCCATGCGGCCGAAGTCACGGATGCCATCGCCAAAACCGAGAAGGAAACCGGTGTACACGTGCATCTGCTGTATCTTTCCAGTTTCAATAGTCAACAGAAACCGGGAGACTGGGCGGCAACCGTGATGGAGTCCATGAATCCCAAGCCGAACACAGTGATGCTTGCCGTGGCCTCGAATGACGGCAACCTGGTGGTCGTCGTGTCCAAGAACTCCGATAAGTGGCTTCTCGATAACAAAACCGTCGATAAGCTATCCGAAGCCGCACAGCAGCCGTTACTGGAAAACCCGCCGAGCTGGTCTGGCGCGGCAACGGCAATGATGGATCAAATCGTGAAATCCAAAAAAGCCTCCACCTCATCGTCCACGGTGATCGTAGGCATAATCATCATGGGTGTGGTATTGGTGGCGCTGGTCATCATCATCGTGGTCATGGTGGTGATTCATCGGCGCAAGGAGATCAAGAAGGATTCCAAGGCCGAACTCCAAGATGACATTCAGGAAACGCCCAGAAGAGCGCGACACTCTAGGAAGCATGAGTAAGCCTATTGAAGCATCGATTGTTGTTGTCGACGACGAGCCGTCCATCCGAGAACTGCTGGTCGCTTCCCTGCACTTCGCCGGATTCGAGGTAAACACCGCCGCTTCCGGTTCCGAAGCCATTGAGGTTATCGAAAAAGTGCAGCCTGACCTCATCGTGTTGGACGTCATGCTGCCTGACATCGATGGATTCACCGTCACCCGTCGCATCCGCCAGGAAGGCATTAACGCCCCTGTGCTGTTTCTCACCGCTCGTGACGACACCCAAGACAAGATCATGGGCCTGACCGTCGGCGGTGACGATTACGTCACCAAGCCGTTCAGCCTCGAGGAAGTCGTGGCTCGCATCCGCGCCATTCTGCGCCGTACCCGCGAACAGGTGGAAGACGATCCGATTATTCGCGTCGCCGACTTGGAAATCAACGAGGACTCCCACGACGTGACCCGTGCAGGGCAGCCGGTTGACCTGAGCCCTACCGAATACAAGCTGCTGCGCTACCTGATGGACAACGAGGGCCGAGTACTGTCCAAGGCACAGATTCTCGACCATGTCTGGCAATACGACTGGGGCGGCGACGCAGCCATCGTCGAATCGTACATCTCCTACCTGCGCAAGAAAGTCGACGGCATCGAGGTCGACGACGGCGAAGGCGGCAAGCGCAAGGTGACTCCGCTGATCGAAACCAAGCGCGGCATCGGATACATGATTCGCGAACCGAAGAACTAATCGCCTCCATCCATAACGTATCGCAATCTCATGAGTATCCCCGATAAGCAGTCAGGCGGCGTACCGCCGAGCAGCACGCCGAACGCCGCCCCGAACACGAATCCCATGCCTGCAATGTCGCCGTTCGCCGCCCATTTCCAAGAGCAGCGCGAGCGTAAGAAAAACATGCTGATGCGGCATATCGACCGTATCTCGTTGAGCAGCAAGCTGGTGGCCTGCACCATCGCCGTGCTGCTCATCGGCGTGTCGGTGATTTCCTTCTCCATCCGCGCGTTGGTGAACAACTACATGCTGCAGAAAACCGACACCCAGTTAAGCTCGCAAAGCCAACTGGTGGTCAACAATATCGATCTGCTGTCAAAAAATGACTCATCGGGGCCGAACTCGTACTTTCTGCAGATTCAATACACCGACGGAACCAAAGACAAAGAAGGCAATCCTCTGGTCGTGACCCCGCTGATGCCGCAGATGCAGGACGGTATCGTATCGGTGCCGATTCTGCCTACCTATGGCGATACCAATGGCATCACGCTCGGTCAGGCATTCACTACGCAGGCGGTGGCCAAGCAGATCATCACGGTGCAGTCCGACAGTGCGGACAGCCAGAACGATCCGGCCAACGGAAACTCCAATTCCTCTGACACCATCACCAAGGTACTGGCCAACCCCACTGCCAATGCCAACCATGCCGCCATCGTCACGGCGAGGGCACCATGGCGTATTCTGCCGGTGACCTTCCAGCAAAACGGCAAGGACCGTGCCGTGGTGTACATCGGCTTGTCGCTGGCCGACCAAATCGACACCGTCAACACACTCACCCGATACTGCATTGTGGTCGGCATCGCCGTGGTGCTGCTCGGCGGCTCCCTGTCCACGCTGATCATCCAGCACACGATGACGCCGCTGAAGCGCATCGAGAAGACCGCCGCGAAAATTGCAGCCGGCGACCTGAGCCAACGTATTCCTTCCGCGCCGGAAAACACCGAGGTCGGCTCTCTGGCCGCCTCGCTGAATTCCATGCTCACCCGAATAGAATCCAGTTTCCATGAGCAGGAGGAGACCACCGACAAGATGAAACGGTTCGTCTCCGACGCCAGCCATGAGCTGCGCACCCCGTTGGCCGCCATCCATGGCTATGCGGAGCTGTATAAGATGCAGCGCGATATGCCTGGTGCCTTGGAGCGTGCGGACGAGTCCATCGAACATATCGAACGGTCCAGCCAGCGCATGACTGTTCTTGTTGAGGATCTGCTGTCTTTGGCCCGTCTCGATGAGGGGCGCGGCATCGATATGACCGGCACGGTGAAACTCTCGTCGCTGGTCACCGACGCCGTCGACGATTTGCATGCGCTCGACCCGGACCGTGCCGTTCGCCGCATGCAGATTTCCCTCGAACCGGCGCGCGATTTGAACCATCCCGCCGAATTCAGCCTTGCCGAAGGCGATTGGCCTGAGGTCGTACTGCCCGGTGATGCCTCTCGACTGCGCCAGGTGGTGACCAACATCGTGGGCAACATCCACCGCTACACGCCTGCCGATTCGCCCGCTGAAGCCGCGCTCGGTGTGATGCCGGCCGCCATCGATCCAAGACAGCTCGCCCGCATGCCCGCCAGCGACGCGTCAATGCGGCGGTTCATCGACGCTGCCGAAGTAGGTGCCTCGATGCAGACCGGCTATCGATATGCCGTATTGCGTTTCGTGGACCATGGCCCCGGCGTGCCGCCTGAATCGCGCTCGAAGATTTTCGAACGCTTCTACACCGCGGACCCATCCCGTGCCCGCGAAAAGGGCGGTACTGGTTTGGGCATGGCCATCGCGCAATCCGTGGTCAAAGCACATCACGGCTTTATCTGCGCCACCGGCACCGATGGGGGAGGCCTGACCTTCACCGTGGTGCTGCCGATTGAGCAGATCGCCGCTCCTGAGCCCAAGCAGTCCACCGGCAAAACCAAGGACGCCAAACAGAAGACTTCTTGGTTCAGCTCTGAGCGTAAGACTCAGGCGACTCAGCCCAAAGCGTGAGGTCAAGCCCTGTGAGGTAAACTGTACCTTCGGTTTACTATTTCCATTGAGGATTAAGGAAGGTTCGCAATGCCCACCGGTCGAGTTCGTTGGTTTGACGCAGCCAAGGGTTATGGCTTCATCACCAGTGAGGAAGGCAAGGACGTGTTCCTGCCGGCTCAGGCCCTACCCACTGGCGTCACCACGTTGCGCAAGGGGGCCAAGGTGGAGTATTCCGTGGTGGACGGCCGTCGTGGGCCGCAGGCCATGGATGTTCGCCTGATCGCCTCCGCTCCCAGCTTGGTCAAGGCCACCCGCCCGAAGGCGGATGACATGGCCGCCATCTGCGAGGACCTCATCAAGATGCTTGATGCGGCCGGCAATACGTTGCGCCGTCACCGTTACCCATCTGCTGCCGACAGCAAAAAGCTGGCCACGTTGCTGCGTGCGGTGGCGGATCAATTCGATGTACAGGACTGATCTGATCTATGACTGATACCACCGAAACCATCGTGACACCGGACCCTCACGCCATCGCGCGCGCCGTGCTGCTCGAAGTGGCCGACGAGAGCGATCAGGTGGGGGATTTCGTTACCTCATATGATCTTGAGGATCACGTCACTGACTTCCGCTTCGCCGCGAATATCCGTGGCTACGAAGGATGGCAATGGTCGGTGACGCTGTATCACGACGAGGAGATCGACTCCTGGACCGTCAACGAATCCTCCTTGATCTCCACTGAGGACGCGTTGATGCCGCCCAAGTGGATTCCTTGGAAGGATCGCCTTGAGCCCACGGATTTGGCTCCCACCGATTCGATCGGTACCGATCCGGATGACGAGCGCATCGAGGAAGGCGAAGTCGAGGAATCCTCGCTGCAGGATGTCAACGACGCCGTCGAGACCTTCCGACTGACCCGCCGTCACGTGCTGACCTCGCTGGGCCGCGCGCAGGCTGCCAAGCGCTGGTATGAAGGTCCGCGAGGCCCCAAAGCGTTGAGCACCAAAACCGCCGAAGGCAACCTGTGCTCCACCTGTGGTTTCTTCGTGCCGCTCGCGGGCGAGCTCGACCGTATGTTCGGCGTGTGCGCCAACAAGTGGAGTCCGGATGACGGCCGCGTGGTTTCCTTGGACCACGGCTGCGGCGAGCATTCCGAAATCGAACCTCCCGAGCCAAGCCAGCTGTGGGTGCAGTCCAAGCCTGCTTTCGACGATCTGCATATCGACGTGGTGGCCAACCGTCCGCGCAAGCAGGAGCCGGCTGCCCAGGACGAGGCCGAAGGCGAAACCGACAAGACAGGCGAGCCTGCCGGTGATGATATCGAAGCACAGAAGACTGTTGACGGGAACGCCGTCGATACTGAGCCCGCTGAGGAGGCGGCAGGCGACGGGACCTCGCAATCCCAGTCTGCCGGTGATGAGTCCGTTGCACAGAACGTATCTGATTCCGTTGTGGATGTTGATGCAGCTGATTCCAGCGACGATTCCAAGTCTGATGCTGACGACGAGGCCACCGAAGAGGATATCCTCAACAACACCGTTGCCGATGATGATGAGGATGATGAGATGGACGACGAAGAGGATAACGTTCGTCCTTCAGACGATGTGACTCCTGAACTCGAAACCGTCATCGATCTCATTGAGCAGCTGCGCCAGAACAGGGCGGACGAGGAATAAACTCCGAATTCCGCGAAAAGTAGATGGTGATGGGGTTGCAGGAATAAAGAATTCCTCCCTGCAAGCCCATCACCGAGGCGTGCGTTAGCACTCCATGCCGATTTTGGTGAATCAGTGCACCACGGTCACCGTGCATTCGGCGAAGTTCACGATCTGGCGGGACACCGATCCCAGGAAGTGCGCGTCCAGCCCGGACAGGCCACGCGAGCCGACCACCAGATGGCTGGCGTACCGCGAGGCCGCGATCAGACCTTTGGATGCGGGAATATGGAAGGCGTTTGTGCTGACCTTGACGCCATCGGGAATCCGGGCCTTGGCCATCAGCTCAGAGAGAATCTCCTCGGCGCGGCGCTGACCGACCTTCACCGGTGCCACGGCGTTCTCATAGCCCGGAATAACGCCCAAATCCTTGAGCTGCCAGCAGAACATCACATGCAGCGGCGCGTCGTGCAGTCGTGCTTCTTCCAGTGCGAAATCGAACGCACGGCGGGAAGTCTCGGAACCATCCACACCAACCACCACCGGGCGGCGAGCCTCCTCAACCACCGGCTGAGGCTGCGTGTAGTGAACGGGCTTGTCTCCCGGAGTCAGGGCGTTGGCAATGGCCTCGGTCACGGTCTCATCCTCGCTGCCGGCGATGCGCACCACGGTCACCGGCACTTCGGCGGCCTCGGCCAGCGAAGCGGACAGGGACCCCATGAACCAGCGGGCCATACGGCTCAGCGAGCGGCGGCCGACCACGATCTGCTGCGAATCATGGCCGATCTGCAGCAGGGCCGAAGTACCGGAGGCCTTCACCGAGGTGAGCTTCAGATTCGCCGGATCGAAGTCGATGCCTGCAGCGGCCTTGTCGACCCACACACGCAGCTCGTTGGCAATATCGTGGCGGACCTTGGCCCAGGCCTCGTCGCTGTCCGGTTCGGACCCCATATCCCAGGAATGCGTCCAGCCAAACACGGCGTTGACGCTCTGACCGGTTAACGAGGCCTCCTCAAGCGCCCACTTCAGCGCGGCAAAGGATTCATCGGAACCATCCACACCGACAACGATGTCGGGCTTGGTTGCAGCTTCACTCATTTCGAGCCTCCTTGTAATCGACTACGGGTGAATCTAGAACCAGCATATCGTTTTCTTCTCCTCTCACGGCGCAATTCGTGGAATCCGATGAATAAACGTCATCGTGAATCGGTAGAGTAAGACGGAATGTCAATTGAGGAAGGACAAGCATGTTCGAACGGTTTACCGACCGTGCACGGCGCGTGATCGTGTTGGCGCAGGAAGAGGCGAGGGCCCTTCAGCACAACTACATCGGCACCGAACACCTGCTGCTCGGCCTGATCCGCGAAGGTGAGGGTGTAGCCGCCAAGGCACTCGCCTCGAAGGGCGTGGAGCTGGATGCCACCCGCAAGCAGGTTGAAGAAATGATCGGCAAGGGCAACGCGGCTCCGAACGGGCACATCCCCTTTACTCCGCACGCCAAGCAGGTGTTGGAGTTTTCGCTGCGTGAAGCCCTGCAGCTGGGCCACAGCTACATCGGCACCGAGCACATCCTGCTCGGCCTGATTCGCGAAGGCGAAGGCGTGGGCACCCAGGTGCTCATCAAGATGGACGTCGATCTGGGCGAGTTGCGTAGCGCGACCATCGATATGATTCGCGGCAACTCCGGCACCGGCACCGGTGACGGCAAGGGCGACTTGGCCAACGCCGGCGGCGTGACGGACAAGCAGAACAAGTCCGGTTCCGCCATCCTCGATCAGTTCGGCCGCAACCTGACCGCCGAAGCCGCTGAAGGCAAGCTGGACCCGGTCATCGGCCGTACCAACGAGATTGAGCGCGTTATGGTCGTGCTTTCCCGCCGCACCAAGAACAACCCGGTGCTGATCGGCGAGCCCGGCGTGGGCAAGACCGCTGTGGTCGAAGGCTTGGCCCAGAAGATCCAAGCCGGCGACGTGCCGGAAACCCTGAAGGGCAAGCAGGTCTACTCGCTGGACCTCGGTTCCATGGTGGCCGGCTCCCGCTACCGTGGTGATTTCGAGGAGCGCCTGAAGAAGGTGCTGAAGGAAATCAAGACTCGTGGCGACATCGTGCTGTTCATCGACGAGATTCACACCATCGTGGGCGCCGGCTCGGCTGACGGCGCGCTGGGTGCCTCCGACATGTTGAAGCCGATGCTGGCCCGTGGCGAGCTCCAGACCATTGGTGCCACCACCACCGACGAGTACCGCAAGTACATCGAGAAGGACGCGGCTCTGGAACGCCGTTTCCAGCCGATTCAGGTGCACGAGCCGACCATCGCCGAGACCATCGAGATCCTGAAGGGCCTGCGTTCCCGTTACGAGAACCACCACCACGTGACCATCACCGATGGCGCGCTGCAGTCTGCCGCAGAGCTGTCCAGCCGGTACATCCAGGACCGTAACCTGCCTGACAAGGCCATCGACCTGATCGATGAGGCCGGTGCACGCCTGCGCATCAAGCGCCTGACCGCCCCGCCTGAGCTCAAGGAACTCGACGAGAAGATCGCCAAGATCGCCGCCGACAAGGACGAGGCCATCAAGGGCCAGGACTTCGAGAAGGCCGCCGAACTGCGCGACAAGCAGGAGAAGCTGGAAGCCGATCGCAAGCAGAAGGAAGACTCCTGGCGCGAAGGCGAGTCCGACGTCAAGATGGTCGTGGACGAGGACGTGATCGCCGAGGTCATCAGCTCCACCACCGGTATCCCGGTGTTCAAGCTGACTCAGGCTGAGTCCAAGAAACTGCTCAACATGGAAGCCGAACTGCACAAGCGCATCATCGGCCAGGACGAGGCGGTTTCCGCCCTGTCCCGCTCTATCCGCCGTACTCGCGTGGGTCTGAAGGACCCGAAGCGCCCGTCCGGTTCGTTCATCTTCGCCGGCCCCACCGGCGTCGGCAAGACCGAGCTGGCCAAGACGCTCGCCGAATTCCTGTTCGACGATGAGGACGCGCTGATTCGCGTGGATATGTCCGAGTTCTCCGAGAAGTACGCGGCTTCGCGACTCTTCGGTGCGCCTCCGGGATACGTCGGCTACGAGGAAGGCGGCGAGCTCACCGAAAAGGTGCGCCGCAAGCCGTTCTCCGTGGTGCTGTTCGACGAGATCGAAAAGGCTCATCCGGACATCTTCAACACGTTGCTGCAGGTGCTCGATGACGGCCACCTGACCGACGGTCAGGGCCGCAAGGTGGACTTTAAGAACACCATCATCATCCTGACCACCAACCTCGGTACGCGAGACATCGCCAAGGCCGCCAACACGGGCTTCAACCTAGGTGCCAACAACGAGTCCAGCTACCAGCGCATGAAGGACCAGGTCAGCTCCGAATTGAAGCAGCAGTTCCGCCCGGAGTTCCTGAACCGTCTGGACGACATCATCGTCTTCAAGCAGCTCACCGAGCCGCAGGTGCGCCAGATCGTGGATCTGGACGTCAAGCAGCTCAACGACCGCCTGTTCGACCGTCATATGTCGCTCGAACTCACCGACGCCGCCAAGGACCTGCTCGCGCAGAAGGGCTTCGACCCGCTGCTCGGTGCCCGTCCGCTGCGCCGCGTGATTCAGCGCGACATCGAGGACGCCATCTCCGAGAAGATCCTGATGGGCGATCTCGAAGACGGTCAGCGCGTGATTGTGGATGCGGAAGGCGAGGGTATCCTCGGCGAATTCACCTTCAAGGGTGAGGAGTTCGAGGAGCCGGCCGCCGCCGATAAGCCCGCCGAAGACGGTGCCGCCACTGATGGCGAGACTCCAGCCGACGCCACTCCGGCCACTGAGCCGGCCGAATCCGCTCCCGCCGATTCCGGTGACGCTCCGCAGGAGTAGTCCGTTTCGATAGCGTAGCTAGCGCATACCAGCAAAGCTCCCCTTGACAGGGGAGCTGTCAGCGAAGCTGACTGAGGGGTAGACCTGCGCACACATGATGTGCACGTTTGTGGTCTACCCCTCAGTTGCCTCTGGCGACAGCTCCCCTGTCAAGGGGAGCTACTGTTTGTGTCGGATTATTACAGCAGGGCGAGTCCGGTGTCGATGGTCTCCTCGCGGGTAAACAGCGTGCGGCCGGCGCGCACCGAACGCAATACCGAGCAGCGCTCATACACGGCGTTGAACACGCTATCGGCGTCCAGCACAATGAAGTTTGCTGGCTTGCCCGTTTCCAAGCCGTACATATCGCGCAGGCCCAACGTAGTGGCACCGTTGACGGTCAGGAACTTCAACGCATCGTCGATTTCTTCAAAGCTCATCATCTGTGCCAAATGCAGCACATAATCAAGAATGAGCATCATATTGCCATTGCCCAACGGGTACCACGGGTCCTGCATTGAATCCTGGCCCAATGACACATTGACACCCGCCTCAGTGAGCTCCTTGACTCGCGTGATGCCACGGCGCTTGGGGAAGGTATCCTGACGGCCCTGCAAATACAGGTTCTCGGTGGGGGCGCAGGCGAAGTTGATATGCGCCGCCTTAAGCAGCTTGGTCAGGTGGAAGAAGTAGGCGTTGTCCGCCGATCCCAGCGAACAGGTGTGGCTGGCGGTGACCTTCGGGCCAATGCCAGCCTTATATGCCAGCGCCGAAAGCAGCTCCACGTAACGGGAATTCGGATCATCCGTCTCATCGCAATGCACGTCGATGAGCTTGTCGTATTTCGAAGCCAACTCAACTACCGTGTGCATGGAATGCTCGCCAAACTCACGGCACTGTTCGAAATGGGGGATGCCGCCCACGCAGTCGGCACCCATCTTGAGTCCTTCCTCCACCAGCTCGGCACCCGATTCGCCATGCGGGCCCTCGTAGGAGTACATGCCCTCCTGCGGGAAGCTGACGATCTGGAGAGTGACCGTATCCTTCAATTCCTCCTTAAGCTCCAGCAGCGCCTTTAACGAGGTCAGGTTCGGGTCGGTCACATCGGCATGGGATCGAATGAGCTGCACGCCATGCAGCATTTCTTTCTTAATGCCGATTTTCGCGCGCTGCTTGATCTCGTCGACCGTCAAGTCGGACTTGGTCTCACTCCATCGCTGGATGCCCTCAAACAAGGTTCCGCTTTCATTCACCGCACCGGGCTTGCGGGCCGTGAATACGTAATCAAGGTGCAGATGCGTATCGCAGAACGGTGGGCAGACAAGTTTGCCGCCCAGATCGACCACCTCAATGGCCGCCAGATCACCACCCTGAGCCTCATATTGTTGCGCGAGTCCGGGGCCGAATGCGGTGAACACACCATCCGTGACGAGAATGTCCTGCAATGGCAGGGTGCTTGCAGCCGTGCTTCCGGGTTCTCCGGTGGCGATATGTGCGTTGGTGAACAGTGTGGTAGTCATCGTCGCTCCTTCAACTGGTGTGTTGCCGAACGGTTACGTGAACCGACTGCCCGCGTAACCAACTGAGGTTATTGTCAACAGCACGCTTTGCGGTGAGGTTAACCGGAACGACCGGTGTTCCGCGGGGGAATGGACAGATTGTATGACTGTATCGATTCGCAGTGTGCTTCATAACACGCAGTTCAAACGAGCCGATCCTGTGGTGGAGGTCGAAGGCAAAGACCTCGATACGCCAGTGCGATGGGTGTTCACCAACGAGCGAGAGGATGTCTCCAGCTTCCTTTCGGGCGGTGAGATGCTGATTATCGAGGGCAACGCTCTGCTCGCCGCCGATTGGCACGGCACGCTAGGACAATATGTAGCAAGCCTGGCACAGGCTGGTGTCGCCGCTCTGGTGGTCGAACTGGTGGAGGGTGTGGTGCGGATGCCGGACGAACTGGTGTCTGCGGCCAGGCTGCATGGGTTGACGTTGATTGGTTTGAAATCTCGCGTACCTTTTGTCGACATCTGTCAGAGCGTCAATACCGCTATCGTGCACGAACAGATGCACTTGCAATTGGAGGTGGACACAATGTCCACTTCATTACGTGAGGGATTGTCCCGTACCGGCAATATCGAGGCTGTGGCCGAAACCATTGCGTCGCTGTTCGGCGAAAGCGTCGCCATTTTCGATGGTGACGGTCTGTTGGCCGCTCGAGCGGGTCGTGCGTTCGATGCCGGCAACGAATCGAGCGCCGTCATCGCCCTTGAAAGTCGCTCCCGGCCGGTGGGAGCATTGGAGATCACGCAACGCACCATGACTTCCGACGCCACGATGCGTCGGGCCATCGCCACCATCGTGTCTCCGGTGGCCGCCCTTTATATTGACGGCGGTGCGCGCATGGGCATGATGCATCATCTGAGTATGGGTCCGGCCGACGGCGTGCACGTCAATACATTTGAGGCGCAGGAAGCGCATGCGATGCTCGAAGCGCTGGGTTTTGCCGGATCATGCATCTATATGCCATTCGCTTTTCGGTTCAGATCGGTGGTGGAAGGCATCAACCATGTATCGACGATGGTCGAACGGTTCGAAGAACTGTCGGGATGCGCCGTCTCCTGCATGCTGGAAGGTGACTTGATGGTCGGATGGTGCTCCACCACCGATTCCTCAGACGGTGCGGCCGCATTCGGACGCCATTGCATGGATGCGCTTGCCGTACTGGAAGGCGACGGTATATACGTGGTGCATGGCCGAGTGGCATTGGACACGGTGACGCTGGTCGACGGGTTCGCGGTATTGCGTGACATCGCCAATCATGAACCGGCATACGGGCGAGTCGTAAGTACCATGTCCGCACTCGTCGACCGTTTCGTCGCATCCTCTGATATGGACAAGGCGATGCGCATGCTCGTGGTGCAGACCATCGGATTCGAGGTCGCCGCCTCCCCGCTGTTGCTGGACACACTGTGCGCCTGCTTCGACAACCTCGACAGCAAAACCGGCGCGTGCGAGCAATTGGGTATCAGACGGCAAACCCTGTACAACCGACTGGACAAAGTGACACAAATGGTCGGCGTCGACTATAACGACAAACCGAACTGGGTGATGCTGCTATTCGCCGCCAAACTCACGAAATCATGGCAAGAACAGCATGGTGAATAATACGGCAGTGCCACTGGGCAACCTGTCCACTTCTACGCCGAACTGGTTAATCGACGATTCACGTTTCAGCAAATACTCAAGGGCATAGTCGAGGCTATCGCGGCGCTGGTCGACCTGCTGCGAAACGGATTCCCACTTGAATCTCATTCAGTCACACGAACAGCACATCCTTGAAAGGACGGTGACATCATGAGTTCCGCAACGATTACTACATCTGCACGACTGATGAATTCCACCCCGCAAACTGAAGAACAGGCCATGGTCAGAAAAGTCGCGGTATCTTCCTTCCTCGGCAACTTCATCGAGTGGTTCGACTACGCCTCCTATTCGTACTTCGCCACCACTATCGCCCTGGTGTTCTTCCCAACCGACAATCACACCGTCGCCATGCTGCAGACCTTCGGCGTGTTCGCGCTATCCTTCATCCTGCGTCCAATCGGCGCACTGTTCTGGGGTAGCTATGGAGATAAGAAAGGCCGTAAAGCCGCACTGGCCCACTCGATTATGTTCATGTCCGGTGCGAGCTTCCTGATCGGCTGCCTGCCGTCTTACTCGGTGATTGGCGTTGGCGCGCCGATTCTGCTTCTACTGCTGCGCATGGTGCAGGGCTTCTCCGCCTCCGGTGAATATGCCGGTGCGGCCACGTTCCTCGGCGAATATGCGCCCACTTCAAAGCGCGGCATCTACTGCTCGCTGATTCCGGCTTCCACCGCTATCGGTCTGCTCGCCGGTTCTACTCTGGCCACGCTGATGACCGCCAACATGAACTCTAGCGCGATGGTCGGTTGGGGATGGCGTGTGCCGTTCCTGCTGGCCGGCCCGCTCGGTCTGATTGTGCTGTACATCCGCGCCAAGCTCGCTGATTCCCCCGTCTACCAGTCGATGAACGATGCGCTTGAGTCCAAGGGCGCCGCCTCCGCCGACGGTCAAATCGCTGCCAAGAGCGGCATGTTCGCCCCGCTCGCCGAGTTGTTCCACAACCATCTCAAGGCTCTGATCATCAGCTTCGGAGCCTGCGTGCTGAACGCGGTCGGCTTCTACACCGTGCTCACCTACCTGCCGACCTATCTGTCTGACACCGTCGGCATGGACGCCCCCCAGTCCGGCACCATCACCACCATCTGCCTGGTCGCCTACGTGTTCATGGTGTTCGGCATGGGCCACATCTCCGACAAATTCGGCCGCAAGAAGGTGCTCATCGGCGCTTGCGTGGCGTTCATCGTCCTCACCGTTCCTGCCTTCCTCATCCTCAACACCTCCCAGTTCTGGCCCGTGCTGCTGGTTGAGCTGGCAATGTGCGCCACCCTGACCGCCAACGACGGTACCCTGTCCAGCTACCTGACCGAGACGTTCCCCACCTCCGTGCGCTTCACCGGATTCGCGTTCAGCTTCAATCTGGCCAACGCCATCTTCGGTGGTACGGCCTCGTTCATCGCCACTGGCCTGATTGCCCTGACCGGTTCGTCCATCGCCCCGGCCTGGTACATGGTGGGCGTTGCGGCCATCGCCTTGGTCGCGATGATCCTCTCCCACGAAAACACCGACAAGGATCTGAATCACATCTGATCTCCTCAGCTCCGGCTCCTTCCCCGAGGGAGCTGGGCGTATTCATCGACCATCCAATCCACCACCAACCTAAAGGAGTACTGCAATGGGTAGCAACCGCCGTATGGACCACATGACCTGGCCGGAATTCAAGGAGGCGAAGACTCGTCCCGTCATCGTGCCGATCGGTTCGACCGAACAGCACGGCCAGCATCTGCCCATCGGCACCGACGCGGTACTCGCCACGCGGGTCGCCGAAGATCTGGCGGAACGCATCGACGGCACCGTGCTGCCCACCCTGAGCTACGGATACAAGTCCAAGCCGCTCTCCGGTGGCGGGCCGCTGTTCCCGGGCACTATCGACATGAACGGCGTGACAGTGATCAACCAAATGCACGACGTGCTGAGCGAACTCATCGCCGATGGCTTCACCAAGATCGTCGTCATGAACGCGCATTTTGAAAACGAGGCGTTCATCGTCGAGGCCATCGACCTGGTCACCCGCGAAACCGGGGGAGTGGCCACCATCGTGGAAACCAATTGGTGGGACCCGGTTCCGCAGTCGGTTATCGACAAGGTATTCGATGGATTGGTGTTCCCCGGCTGGGCATTGGAGCATGCGGCCGTCACCGAAACTTCGTTGATGCTCCACTATGCGCCGGAACTGGTGCACATGGACCGTATGGTCGAGGAAGCCGGTGCCACGGCGAAATCCTATGTCCGCTACCCTGTGCGCCAAGGTGACGTTCCCGCTCACGGCGGACTCGCCAATCCGGCCGGCTCGAGCGCCGAACGCGGCCGTCTGATTGCCGAGGCGTGCGTGGATGCGGTAGCTGAGATCTGCGCCGAGGAATTTGGCGAGTAATCTCCTCTTGCTGACGCATTCGTAGTGACTCGGGTTGCAAAGGCCTGACCCTGATAGTATGGGGTCAGGCCTTTCCCATCCCAAGACGCCGCTAAGAATTCACCTGAGAGTCGCCTTCCTAGGCATGGCCATTCAATCGACGATTCTAGCGTGACTGGTGTGAGCAGGAATATGAAGAACCGGCGGTGGGCCGGCAAGCGATCGGGGATCGCTTTTGGTGCAGTAGCGCTTATCCTTACGGCTCTGGTGGTTCCTTATGCTTGTGCGGGAACCACGGGAGCCGTTCCTTTTTCCGGCGATAATCCATCTTCCGGCACCCGTACGGTGACCATCGCCGACATCACTGATTTTCACGGGCATATCGAACGTGGTGCAGACAACGCCACCGCCTTCACCGTGGCCGACAGCCATAATCCCGGCAATATGATTCCGGTATCGACCGGCGATTTGGTGGGAGGCTCCCCGTATGAGTCGGCGGTGGAGAAGGACCAACCCACGCTGGATATGGCCAAAGCGTGGGGATTGACGATTTCGGCGATAGGCAACCATGAGTTCGACCGCGGTGTCGCCGATTTCAACAATCGTATCGCTGATCCCAGCAACGGCATCGACTGGCTGTGCGCCAACGCGTCTGCCGCCAATAAGTCGCCTGACGGACTGCTGAGCCACGTACGTGACTCTACGATTCGAACGGTGAACGGCAAGCGGATCGGTTTCGTGGGCGCCCTTACTGATGCGCTCGGCTCGGTGGCCACTCCGCAGATCACTCGTGATGCCGACCTTGACGAACGGGCGGTGGACGCGATCAATCGTGTGGCCCGTGAACTCAAGCGCTCCGGAAAGGTGGATGCGGTGGTGGCCTTGCTGCATGCCGATGCTTCAGCCGCCGCCGATATTGGGCGAGATGTTGATGTGGTATACACCGGTCACAGTCACGCGATCAAGCACGGTACAACCGCGGGTGGCGCGCCTATTTACGAGGCGGGCAGCTTCGGGCGGAACATGGCCGTGCAGGATTTGATCATCACCGGTGCCGGGCGTCGCGCCACGGTGCGAGTGGCCGACGTTGACCTCGGCAATGGCACCAGCCATACGGCGGTTGACGGCGTGCTGGGCGTGGATGGGCTTAATGCGCATCCGGCGCAAGCCGCTTGGATGTCTGCCGGTGCTGAGGAGAACGATGAGGTATCGCGCGCGCAGCATATTTACCAGGCGTCGGCAACATATGCGAACCATACCGGCAGCGCGGTGATTGGCACCTTGGCCTCCGGCGTGAATTTCGACAAACAAGGTTCGGACAAGCACGGGAATACGGTCGGTGTGCTGGTGGCGGACGCGAACCGAGAGTCAATCATGAAGCATGTGTATGCCGGGAATCGCTTGCCGGTAATCGGATTTTCGAATAATGGCAGTCTGCGGACTCCACGGCTTGATATGAATGGCGATGGCAAAGTCACCGTGCGCGAGGTGGATAGTCTCATGGCCTTGCAGTTCAAGGCCGCGCATGAGACGCTCACCGGGCGCGATGTGAAGAGAGTGCTCGCCGAGCAATTTCGCCGTGACGATGGGCGACTGGAGCGGCGCTGGCTCGGCATCTCCTCGAACGTGACGTATCGGTATGCCGAATGCGGTACGGCTGGTGAGAGCGGCAATGCCGATGCCGGCGTTGATACTGATTCCGGCGCTGATACCAACGCTGACGCTGACGAGTGTGCTGCCGACGAACATGCGGCGGTTCGTATCGCGAACCTCGCCGTTGACGGCCGACCGATTGCGGACGATGACCTGGTGATTATCGCGTCCAATTCATATCTGCTTCAGGGCGGCGACAGTTACCCCGCCTTCCGTGCCGGAACCAATTACGGCGAGCTGGATATGCCATACAGCCAGCCGTTGCATGAATATCTGGCCGCACATCAAGGGCTCACGGCAGTTGTTGCAGTACCGGTAGGGACTCAGGCGTAAGACACCAATTGCTGGGTGACTGAGGAACTATGGGGTGAAGTTATGAGTATAGGGCAGGAGAAAACGGCATAAATATGACGACGCTCCCCTCGCTGAGGGGAGCTGTCGCCGTAGGCGACTGAGGGGAGCTTGCGGTATAACCGTAAACTCCCCTCAGTCAGCCTTGCTGCCAGCTCCCCTCTCTGAGGGGCACCTGGCGAGACCCTTACTTGATGGCGTTCAACCACTGCTCCTTGGTGGCCTTCTCGGCTTCGAGCTTGGCCTTCTTCTTCGGGTCGGATTCGGCCGCGATCTCGGCGTCGAGCTCGGCGAGCTGGGCGTTGAGCTGCTCCTCGAAGCTGGACTTGCGGGCGTCGGCCTCCGGATCGGTCTGCTTCCAAGCGGCATCCTCGATGGCCTTGATCTGCTTGTCAACGGCGTCGAGACGGTTCTCGATGCGGCGCATATCGTCACGCGGCACGTAACCGATCTGATCCCACTCTTCCTGAATCTTGGCCAGCTCCTGGCGGGCCTTCTTGGCCTCGGCGTCGGTCTTCACCGGCACCAGAGCCTCGGCCTTGACCAGCAGAGCCTCCTTGGCAGCCAGATTCTCCTTCTCGGAGGAGTTGATCTGATCGCGATCGGCCTGACGAGCGTTGAAGAAGGTGTCGGCGGCTTCGCGGAACTTGGCCCACAGCTCGTCGTCCTCGTTACGGCCAGCGCGGCCGGCCTTCTTCCAACGGTCCATCAGATCGTTGAACTTGCGGGAAGTCTCACCCCAAGCGGTGGAATCCTTGAGCTCATTGGCCTCGGCGATAATCGCTTCCTTGGCTTCCTTGGCGGCCGTGCGCTCGTTGTCGCGAGCCTGAGCCCACTTGCGGCGAGCCTGGTTGAAGGTGGTACGGGCGGCGGAGAAGCGCTTCCACAGCGCCTCGGCCTCCGGCTTGTCGATGCGCACGGTGGTGCGCTGGTGGTTCTGCCACTCGTCGAACAGGTTACGGAACTTGTCGGCGGTGGAGCGCCAGTTGGTGTTGTCGCCCAGAGAAGCGGCCAGTGCTTCAGCCTTCTCGACAATGGCGGTGCGCTCGGCAACGGCCTTGGCCTGAGCGGCCTTGCGTGCCTCGGCGATTTCGGTCTTCTTGGCCTCGCCGGCGGCCTTCAGCTCCTCGTACTGGGCCTTGAGTGCGGCAAGATCGCCCACGACGGCCGGCTCGGAGGTTTCTTCACCCAAGAGCTTCACGGATTCGTCGATTTCACGGGCCTTGATGTTCGGGGAAGCCAGACGGGTGGCCAACAGATCGAGCTTGGCCTTGAGATCCAGGAAACGACGGGCGTACAGTGCCAACGCCTCTTCCTTGGAGACATCCGGGAACTGGCCCACCTCGCGCTCGGCGTCGCCATCCTTGACGAAGACGGTGCCGTTGTCATCCACGCGGCCGAAGGCCTCGGCGGCCTTGACATCAGCCTCGGAATAGGCGGCGGTGGCGGCGGCCGGGGCGGCAGCGCGCGGCTTGGTCGCCGGAGTCTTCTTGGCGAAGGCGGCGGGGGAGGGCGCGTGCGGTTTCGGCATGGAAGCGGGGGACGGAGTCGGCGCCGGCGTGGCCGCGCTGGCCTCGGGTGCGGGTGTCGTTGCCTGCTCTTCGGGCGCAGCGGTGTTTACGGGTTCGGTGACAGTTTCGTCGGCCATGGCCAGCTCCTTAAAGCGTAGAATGCATAAGCGGGAGCGTCTCCCATCCCGGGCGAACCAGGAAGTTTTGACGCAACCCTCACCTATTATATTGATTTCGTGGCTAAAGGTGCATCAATATCAGGATTCCCGGAGTGGCTCCCCTCCGAACGTGTTGTGGAGCAGCGTGTTATCGATACGCTTCGTAAGGTTTTTGAGCTCAACGGCTTCATCGGCATTGAGACGCGAGCGGTGGAAACCGGCGCTTCTTTGCTGAAAAAAGGCGAGACCAGCAAGGAGATTTACCTGCTGAGCCGTTTGCAGGAGGTCGGTCATGAATCCGACACTCCGATTGAAGAGCGTTTGGGCCTGCATTTCGATCTGACCGTGCCGCTGAGCCGGTATGTGGTCGAGCACTCGGGTGCGTTGGCGTTCCCGTTCAAGCGCTGGCAGATTCAGAAGGTGTGGCGTGGCGAGCGTCCGCAGGAAGGCCGCTTCCGCGAGTTCGTACAGGCCGACATCGACGTGATCGGCGCCGGCGACCTGCCCGACCACTATGAAGTGGAACTGCCGCTGGTCATGGTCTCCGCACTGGAAGAGCTGCGCGCGTATGGCCTCCCCAAGGCCACCGTGCACGCCAATAACCGCAAGTTGTCTGAAGGCTTCTACCGCGGCCTTGGCCTGACGGACGTCGAAGGCGTGCTGCGCGAGATCGACAAGCTCGACAAAATCGGTGCCGATGAGGTGGCCCGACTGCTCACCGAGACCTGCGGCGCCACCGAAGCACAGGCACGCGCCTGCCTCGAATTGGCCGAGCTCAACGCCTCCGACGGTGCCGAGCTTGCCGCCAAGTTCGATGCGCTGTGCGAGGCTCACGGCATCGTCAAGGATTCCGAGGCCTACACGCTGGCTCGTCAGGGACTCGATACCCTGGCCATGATCGTCGACGAAGCCGCCGTCATCCGCCCCGGTTCCGTCATCGCCGACCTGAAGATCGCCCGCGGTCTCGACTACTACACCGGTTCCGTCTACGAGACCTTCCTCGACGGTGCCGCATCACTCGGCTCCATCTGCTCCGGTGGCCGTTACGACAATCTCGCCTCCCAGGGCAACCGCAAGTATCCGGGCGTGGGCCTGTCCATCGGCCTGAGCCGACTGGTCAGCTACATGCTGCACACCGCCGGCGCTCACGCCAACCGTGTCAGCCCGGCCGCCGTGCTGGTCGCTGTGTGGAATGAAGAGGACCGCCCGGCCGCCAATCGTATTGCGAACCAACTGCGTGCGCGCGGCATCGCTACTGACGTGGCACCCACCGCGGCCAAGCTCGGCAAGCAGATCAAGTACGCGGACAAACTCGGCATTCCGTACGTGTGGTTCCCGGCCACCGCTGCCGAAGGTGCGGAAGGCGCAGAGCCCGCTGGCGACGAGGTCAAGAACATCGTCACGGGCGAGCAGGTTGCCGCCGATTGCACGTCGTGGGAGCCGGATACTGTGGTTGCCCAGCAAACCGTCGAAATCTGACGTATTCGCGCGAAAAATCGAGGAGAAACAAGATAATGAGCCAGACGGCTTACAGAACACATCATGCCACTGAAGTGACCGAGGCCCTGGTCGGCCAGAAGGTCACCCTTGCCGGTTGGGTTGACCGACGCCGTGATCACGGTGGCGTGGCCTTCATCGACCTTCGTGATTCGACCGGCCTCGTGCAGGTCGTCATTTACGACGAGGATATGGCCCGCCCGCTGCGCAGCGAATTCGTGATTCAGATTACCGGCGAAGTGCGCCTGCGCCCGGATGGCAACGAGAACACCCATCTGGCCACCGGCAAGATCGAGGTTGTGGCCGAGACCATTGAGATCCTCGCCAAGTCCGACGCTCTGCCGTTCCAGGTTTCCACCGCTCTCGAGAATGAGTCCGAGAACAAGCTGCCGGGCGAGGACGTGCGTCTGAAGTACCGTTACCTCGACCTACGCCGTCCGTCCATGCAGCACAATCTGAAGCTGCGTTCCGACATGGCTAAGGCCGCCCGCCACGCGCTGGAAGACATGGACTTCACCGAGGTCGAGACCCCGACCTTCATTAAGTCCACCCCGGAAGGCGCCCGCGACTTCGTGGTGCCGGCCCGTCTGGTGCCCGGTTCCTGGTACGCCCTGCCGCAGTCCCCGCAGCTCCTCAAGCAGCTGCTCATGGTCTCCGGTGTCGAGCGTTACTACCAGCTCGCCCGCTGCTACCGTGATGAGGACTTCCGCGCCGACCGTCAGCCCGAGTTCACTCAGCTCGATATGGAGATGGCCTACGTGGACCAGGAAGATGTGATGGCCATGACTGAGAAGGTCATCGCCGCCATCTGGAAGTCCGCCGGCTATGAGGTCCAGCTGCCGCTGCCGCGCATCACGTGGAAGGATGCGATGGACAAGTACGGCTCCGACAAGCCGGACCTGCGCTTCGGCAACCCGCTGGTGGAACTGACCGAGTACTTCAAGAACACGCCGTTCCGCGTGTTCCAGGCCCCGTACGTGGGTGCCGTGGTCTTCAAGGGCGGTGCCGCCACGCCGCGTCGTCAGTTCGACGCTTGGCAGGATTGGGCACGTCAGCGTGGAGCCAAGGGCCTTGCCTACGTGGTCTTCGGCGAAAACGGCGAGCTCAAGGGCCCCGTCGCCAAGAACCTGTCCGATGAGGAGCGCAACGGCCTGCGCGAGGCCGTCGGTGCCGAGGAAGGCGACGCCGTCTTCTTCGCCGCCGGTTCTCGCGAGTCCGCCCAGCTGCTGCTGGGTGCCGTGCGTGTGGAGCTCGCCTCCCGCGAAGGCCTGCTGGATCCGAAGAAGTTCGCTTTCACTTGGGTCGTGGACTTCCCGCTGTTCAAGCCCACCGACGATCCGGATGATGACGATGTGGCTGTCGGCCACTCCAAGTGGACCTCCATGCACCACCCGTTCACCATGCCCTCCAAGGATTGGATCGACAAGTTCGACAAGGATCCCGAGCACGCCATGTCCGACTCCTACGACATCGTCTGCAACGGCGAGGAGATGGGCGGCGGTTCCGTTCGTATCCATCGTGACGACATCCAAGCCCGTGTGCTCGATGTGCTGGGCATCACCAAGGAAGAGGCCGACGAGAAGTTCGGCTTCCTGCTTGAGGCATTCAAGTACGGCGCTCCGCCTCACGCGGGTTTGGCCCTCGGTTGGGACCGCACCGTGTCCATCCTGGCCGGTGCCGACTCCATCCGCGACGTCATCGCCTTCCCGAAGGCCGGCGGCGGCCGCGACCCGCTGACCGGTGCTCCGGCCCCGATTTCCGACGAGCAGCGCGCCGAGACTGGCGTCGACTACGACCCGGACGCCGACGAAAACTAATCTACGGAGCGTATACCGCCTTTCCTCAGCACTCGACGCACTTCAGTGCGCCTTCGGCTTCGAACGGCGGTCTCCGCATGCGTAGATTCATTTTCGAGGAGTAATGCTCCGGTGCTAGTAGCCGCAAATGGCCCTTGGAATAATTCCAAGGGCCATTTGCTTTTTGCGGGTGGGGCCCAATGTGCCAAATACCTGCCAAGGGGTGCCAAATACTCCGCCCGATGGCACCTCCGCCATGCGGCAAACCTCGCACCATGCGGTGTCCCCCTTGGCGTTTGCCGATTATCCTTCCATGGGGCGGTAACTTCCTCATGGGGCGGTAAACAACCCATGGGGCGGTGAAAACCCCATGGGGCGGTAGGTCAAAATGGCTTAATTCCGCGGTTTCACAATTTCTTCAAACCGCCCCATGGGCAAATTACCGCCCCATGAGGAGCGATCGCAACTCCGTATTTGATCAATGTTGTGATGCTTTGTTGTGTTTTGCTTGTTTCCGCCTCCTGTATTCCCCTTTGCGCGCATTGATGGTAAGGCTGCCGTCTATTAATACCCGGCATGAAGGTTGAGGACGGCCAGGAAGCGGTATTTGCATCGCGGTGGCAACCTCTTGTGCGAAGGCACGTTGTTTGGCGGTGTTCCACAGGTCATCGGCGAACACCTCGATGACGGTCCAGCCCAATTGCCGCAGACGTCGACGTTTTTGCTGGTCCCGCACATATTGTTTGCGGAAGCGACGGTGATGATCGCCATCATATTCAATAGCGACTTTGTATTGTGGATAAGCCATGTCAACGGTGTAGGTGTATCCGTTCTCTGAATCGGTAATGCCATATTGTGTTTGCGGTATGGGCAGGCCGAAAAGCATAAGCGCCAAGCGTGTACGAGTTTCCTGAACGGAATCCGATGGTTTTACGAGCTTCAGCGCCGCCTCACAACGCGCACGGCCAATAACGCGGTGAAAGGCCGTTAGTCGTTGAGTGAATTGTTCAATGGCATATCCATAACGTCTGATGAGCGCTTCAGCCAGCACCACTAATTCAGTGAGGTTGAGATATTGGGCAAACTGTATCCACGCATCCATGGGATGCATGCAGGTTACGCCGTTTGAGAAAGCGATACTGTTGAACTTTGCATTCCATATGCGATAGTCGACATTGTCCAATGAAGAGCGGGTCCCCTTGCTCCTCACCGTCACATAAAAATCCTTCTGCGGCAACATGCTGTGCCTCGGCAACTCCACGCCGCATAATTCCAATGCGGTATACAGCGAGAAACACAACGTGCGTTTCGTGCGCACTTTGCCCAGCAGATTCCAACAGGCCGTGTTCTTGGCCGTGGCTTTGGCGTCAAGATCTTTGCGCAGATAGTTGTTGATTTCGCCATTGTGCGGCACTTCGCTGTATCCGTTCATGCGCCGAGCGTAGCGCATTCCACGGTGGCACAGGGGCAAAACCGAAAAATGGGGATAACTTAAGCGGCGCGAACCGGTTATCCACCGGCATATCGTGTGCCGCGCCCGGTTATCCACCGCGCTTCGGGAGTGTCGTCCACCGTATAACAGCACTCATCGTGTGCGAACAGCTAGCCACGCTCAAAATGCCTAGCACATTTATACGAATACGACATGGGAAACGGCGAGACCAGCCCCACACAATACAAAGTGACCGCCAGCCATGCGCCCGACTGCGGCATACGCGGCAGCAACGCCAACGACACCAAGGCCAAACATGGAATCAGCAGATAGGACAACACGTGCCCGCTTTGCCGTCGCAGCAACGTCTCAGCCACCACGCAGCAGGCAATCAGCGCACAGCAGACGCCGAGCGATGCGCGACTCAGCGAGAATGTATGCCGATGCCCAATGCCGCCTTCACGATGTCTGATGCGGAGATGAGACATCGACTGAGCAACTGTGTGGACATACTGTGTACACATTGGAAACGTCGGTGTGTTATCCTCCCACTCATGTCTGAAACGAACAATGAAACAGCAGTGCGTTCGCGCACGACAAGCACAACATCACCAAGCAAGGCCAAATTGACCCCGCTGGTTCCCGGCAAAGAGGACCTGAACCGTCCGCTAGTCGAACTGACCCACGTCGAAAAGCACTTCGGTGCTTTGCACGTCCTGAAGGACATCAACCTGACCGTCACCAAGGGTGAGGTGCTGGTGGTCGTGGGCCCGTCCGGCTCAGGCAAGTCCACGATGTGCCGCACCATCAATCGCCTCGAGACCATCGATTCCGGCGACATCCGCATCGACGGCAAGCCCCTGCCACAGGAAGGCAAGGAGCTCGCGAACCTCAGGGCCGAAGTTGGCATGGTGTTCCAGTCGTTCAACCTGTTCGCCAACAAAACCATTCTTGAAAACGTGACGCTGGCCCTCATCAAGGTGCGTCACATGGACAAGAAGGAAGCCGAGCAACTGGCCATGGACCTGCTCGCCCGCGTGGGCGTCGACTCCCAGGCCAGCAAGATGCCCTCCCAGCTCTCCGGTGGCCAGCAGCAGCGTGTGGCCATCGCCCGCGCGCTCGCCATGCGCCCCAAGGTCATGCTGTTCGACGAGCCCACCTCCGCACTCGACCCGGAAATGGTCAACGAAGTGCTCGACGTGATGGTCGAACTCGCGCATGAAGGCATGACGATGATCTGCGTGACCCACGAGATGGGCTTCGCGCGCAAGGCCGCCGACCGCATCGTCTTCATGGCGGACGGCCAGATTCTCGAAGAGAACACGCCCGACGAGTTCTTCGAGCATCCGCAGACCGACCGTGCCAAGGACTTCCTCTCGAAGATCCTCACCCACTGACGAACCCACTGAAAGACGGGTACGCAATCCAATGACATTCACCAATACGTTCAAACGGAAGGTTTGCCGCGTGATCGCCGCGCTCGCCGCCGTGGCCTGCACAATGTCGCTGGCCGCCTGCGGCGCGGACGAAACCGGCAAGATCCGCATCGGCATCAAATTCGACCAGCCCGGCCTGGGCTTCAAGAAGTCCGGCACCTACGTGGGCTTCGACGTGGACGTGGCCAAGTACATCGCCAAGAAACTCGGCTATTCCGAAGACCAGATCATCTGGAAGGAAGCTCCCTCCAAGCAGCGTGAGGCCATGATTCAGAACGGCGACGTGGACATGATCCTCGCCACCTACTCCATCACCGACGAGCGTAAGAAGGCCGTCTCCTTCGCCGGCCCGTACTTCGTGGCCGGACAGGATCTGCTCGTGCGCAAGGACGACAACTCCATCAACGGCCCCGAAGACCTGAACGGCAAGCGCCTATGCTCCGTCACCGGTTCGACCTCCGCCGCCACCGTCAAGGAGAAGTTCGCCTCCGAAGTCCAGCTTATGGAACAGCCCGGTTACGCCGAATGCGCCACCGCCCTGTTCTCCGGCATCGTGGACGCGGTAACCACCGACGACATCATCCTGGCCGGCCTGGCCTCCGCCTCGCGCGGCAAGCTCAAGGTGGTCGGCAAACCGTTCACGCAGGAATACTACGGCGTGGGCATCAAGAAGGGCGACACGCAGCTGGCCACCAAAATCAACAACGCCATCGTGGACATGATTCAGGACGGCTCGTGGGAGAACGCCATCAGCGATAACACCAAGGGCACCAACTACACGCCCGACGTACGCTACAACCCGCCCACCCCGGACGAAGGAGAGGAGGCCTGATGAGCGGATTCCTGGAACTCTTCAGCCAGTATGACGTGCTCGGCGCGTTTCTGGTCAATATCGAACTGACCTTGTGGTCCGCCCTGTTCTCCCTGATCCTCGGCGTGATCCTTGTGGTGATGCGCATCTCGCCGATTTCCTCGCTCAGGGCCGTGGCCGGTGCGTATGTGGAACTGTTCAAGAACCTGCCGCTGACCATCATCATGGTGTTCATGGTGCTGGGTGCCTACGCGCAGCTGAAGCTCAGCTTCTCCGACACCTTCGCCACGAACTTCTTCTGGCTCGCGGTCACCGGCCTGAGCCTGTACACGGCGGCGTTCGTGTGCGAATCTCTGCGTTCGGGCATCAACACCGTGCCGATTGGCCAGGCCGAGGCCGCACGAGCGCTGGGCTTGGGCTTCATGCAGTCCGCCACCGAGATCATTCTGCCGCAGGCCTTCCGAGGCTCCGTGGCACCGCTCGGCAACACGCTGATCGCCCTGCTCAAGAACTCCACCGTGGCCGCCGCCGCATCCGTGGCCACCGAAACATCCTCGCTGATGAGCGAGATGATCGAATTCCGCCCCGACGTGATCATCCAGATCTTCCTGATCTTCGCGCTCGGCTACGTGATCCTGATCATCCCCATCGGCATGCTCACCACGTACCTGTCCAACAAGCTCGCCGTAAGGAGGTGACGGATATGGCCGATACTTCGAATTCCGTGCTGTTCGACGCGCCCGGTCCCAAGGGCCGGCGCACCATTCGCATCGTCAACTGGATCGCGGGCATTCTGTTCGCGATGGTGCTCGTGCTTATCCTCATGCGCCTGCACAACCCGCCGGACGGCGAGAATCAGCTCAGCTGGGAGCTGTGGAAGCCCGCCGTCGAACGTGAAGCGTGGACCGATTTCTACCTGCCCGGACTGTGGATGACCATCAAGGCCACCATCGTGGCCGTGGTGGGTGCCGTGGTGTTCGGCTTGGTGTTCGGCGTGGGCCGACTGCTGCCGAACCCGTTGGTACGTGGCGTCTCCGCCGTGATCGTCGAGTTCTGCCGTGCGGTTCCCGTGCTGCTGCTCATGATCTTCTTCTGGCGATGGTTCGCGTTCGCGGGCCTGCCCAGCCCGTCCTATTGGGCCGTGGTGCTGGCCTTGGTGCTGTACAACGGTTCGGTGGTCGCCGAACTGGTGCGCTCCGGCGTCGGCAATCTGCCGGGCGGCCAGCGTGAGGCCTCGCTCGCTTTGGGCCTGACCGAAACGCAGTCGCTGATGGAGATCGAGGTGCCGCAGGCCGTCTACGCCATGCTGCCGGCCGCCGTCACCCAGCTGGTCGTGGTGTTGAAGGATACCGCCCTAGGCTCGATCATCATGTATACCGACCTGCTGCAGGAATCGCGCCGACTCGGCTCGATGTACTTCAACATCCTGCAGACGCTGGTCATGGCCGCGGTGATTTACTTCATCGCCTGCTGGCTGTTGTCGAGGCTCGCCGAATGGCTGCCCTCGCGCATGCAGCAGCGTACGGCCGCACCCGCCGAACCCGAGCCGCTGGCGCCGATCGCCGCCGGCGACCCGTCCAATGTCAACCAGATTGCTGTGGCCAAGGAGGTCGAAGAGCTGCCGCTGGGCGGTACGCCGCGCAAATACCATGTGCATCACCGTGGCACCAACGCCTCGATTCGCAACTGGCGGCGCACCCGCTACGAACAGGGATATGACGCCACCCAGCCCGAGTCACAGGTTGACCCGGAGACCGGCGAATTCCCGGCGTTCCGCAAGCCCGAAGACAAGCCAGAGGCCTGACGGTCAGCTCAATCGCCGCTAAGCCAGCACGAAGAATTTACTGAGTGTTTGACTGGGCTCCGGCTACGTAGCCTTCACGGAGGATAGGTTGGAACATATGAAGATGTTCCGGCACCTATCCTCCGTTTTTGCTATTGCGACCATTGCGCCGCTGGCGTTGGCGGCCACGCTAGCCGCGATGCCTGCAATCGCACAGACCGACCAGCTGCCCAACCCGGATTGGGTGGCATTGCTCTACGACTACGAAAAGAACTATTGGCAGGCCCCCACCGATGCCGGACACGGTGGCAAGGTGCTCCACGCCGATACCATGAAACTCGACGAAGATTTGGCCGTGGCCATTAACCACAAAGCCGCCGAAAATCTCGATAAGGATGGCCTGAACGCCCAACGCAAGCGTGCACTCGTCGACTCCGATCTGCAAGCCGAGGAAACCATGCCGGACGCGCTCGGTCCGGTGCTTGGCAAATATATGAGCGAAGGGCTCAAATCCGGGAAACTCAACGCCGTCGCCGATATCTTCTCCTTTAACGTGGCCTCCACCTACGCCTCAAAACGTGCGGCCATGCATCCGCGCCCCTATCTGAACCGTGCGGAAAGCAGCTACGGCGGCACTAACGATCTCGCCGGACTGCCCGCCACGCTTGACATCAAGCAATCGCCCTCATGGCTCGAACACGTGCCCGGCTACTCGAACTTGCAGAAAAACAGTTCCTACCCCTCCGGCCACACTACCGGCGCCTATTCGTGGGGTATCGCGCTGGCCGGCATGATTCCCGAACTTGCGCCGCAAATCATGGCCCGCACTTCGGAGGCCGGCAACAACCGCATCGTGCTCGGCGTGCATTATCCGCTTGACATCATGGGCGGGCGCATTGGCGCATCCGCCCAGAACGGGCAGTACTGGCATAACGAATTCGCTTCGTCCATCGTGCCCGCGTCCCGGCAGCTGCGCGACTATCTGGTGTCCCGCTGCGCCGCGGACGGCCACGGCACTACCCTCGCCGCCTGCATCGCCAACACCAAGGCCTCCGGTTCGGGCGGCTACACCAACGATTTTCTGGACCCAGTGGCCACCGAGCCGGTCGCGGACCAAGCCTCGGCCGTGCGCGTCTACACCGCACGCCTGACCTACACCTTCCCGCAAGACACCGCCCAGTCCGGCGCTGATTTCGTGGCCCCGCGCGGGGCGGCGGACGTGCTGCGACTGGCCTATCCCGAACTGCACGCCGATCAGCGCAACGCGATTTTGAAAGCCACCGCCTTGGATTCCGGATACCCCCTATGGCAATCGAGCGACGGCTGGCAGCGTATCAACTGGGCCAAAGCCCTGTGCGCCCGCGTCACCTTGGATAAGCACGGCGATGTGGCCAAGGTCGAGACCGCTGACCAAGTGGCGCTTGCCGGCCCGAGTGTGGTCAATGCCCAGTACATCGACGCGGGCAATCACCCGGCGTCGGATAGCTTGGCGGGTGAAAACAGTGCCATTGCGGCCGGGCCGGATCTCGCCACTCTCCATGCCGTGCAACGACCGTCGTTGATCAGCGTAGCTATCGGTACCGCTGTAATCGCGATTGTCGGCGGAATACGGACGGTTCGACGCAAATCCAAGAACTAGCTTCAGCAGTAATTCAGCCAAAGTTCAGTTTGGAGATCTGCCGAGTTTGCCTTCATACGGTGTCGGCTTCATCTCCCTCCCATACCCTCGGGGGGTGTCATCCGCCGAAGAGCATCATGCTGCGGCGGCACAACCCGAGGAAGGAACGGGAGTAATGTTCCACACCAACAATTTCACCGCGATGTCGCGGCGCGCCATCGCGCTGCTCACCGCTGCGGTGACACTGAGCAGCATCGCCCTGATCGGCGTGCCCGCTGCGACTGCGGACGAGCAGCAGACCACTGCCGAACAGAACACGGCTGCCAAACCATCCGTAATCATCAACGAGGTCTATGCCGGCAATACGAAAAACGCTGGAGACCCGGATAGCAAGCGTTGCGATTGGGTCGAGCTCAAGAACTGCACCTACTTCGACATTGCCGACGGTGCCAGGAATTGGTGCAAAGCCAACAATTACGGTCCGAACGACTGCATGTCTATAGATTTGCAGTAACAAGTGGAATGTGAATGTCGCTACGTTGCTGGGTCTCCTGAGTTACAAGACGTACAATCGGGAGCATGGCCAAGGACGACGACAGAACCAACAAGCCTGAAGAGGCCGGCAAGTGGGGTACAGCCGGAAAATCCTCAGGAAAGAACAACAAGAACGGCAAGGGAAAGGAATCCAAAACCGATCGACGGATCGACAAGGTATTACAGCTCGCGGTGGATCGCATAGACACCATCGACTCCAGTGCCAGCGTGCCTGAACGACTGGCACGTGCGGCGAAATCCAGTGAACTGCTCAGCGCCGTATGGTCGTTGCCGCCCGCTCAACGTCTTATGTTCCACCACGGCATGCAGGTCACTGATGTCGAAGGCGATTCCACTCCCGGATTCGACGGCAATAAAGAGGACGCCGAGGAGTTCATTTCGATCAGCTCCTCCGAAATCGCCCGATACCAGCGGCTCATGTACGCGAATGGCGTCAAAGGCTCGACACGGCGGCTGCTCATCGTGCTGCAAGGCATGGATGCCTCCGGCAAGGGCGGCATCGTGCGTCACGTGTTCAGCCAAGGTGACCCGATGGGCATCCATTACCATGGCTTCGGCAAGCCTGCGGCCGAGGAGCTCGACCACGACTTCCTCTGGCGTGTGAAGCGTGAAGTGCCCAAGGCGGGGTGGATTGCCGTATTCGACCGTTCCCATTATGAAGATGTGGTCATGCCGCACGTCTATGGCACCTATCCCGAAGACGTATGGCGTGCCCGCTACGACCAGATCAACGATTTCGAACGTGAACTGGCCGCCAGCGGATGCGCCATCCTCAAGATCTTCCTCGTGGTAAGCCAGGAAGAACAGAAAAAACACTTCCTCGGGAGACTGGACGATCCCACCAAGTTCTGGAAATTCGACATCTCCGATCTCGAGGCCCGCGACCGCTGGGATGAGTATATGGCCGCATGGCAGGAGGTGTTCGAGAAAACCAGCACGGCCGCCGCACCTTGGTACCTCGTACCGGCCGATAACCGCTGGTATTCGCGAGCAGTGGTCTCCGAACTGCTGCGCACCACCTTGAAGAACATGAACATGACCTGGCCGCCCCTCGAACCCGAGGTGGACCCCGATGAGGTGCGCCGCCGGTTGGCGTGAGCGATCCTCCCACTGGCGGAGCCAAGCGCATGGCACGGCTCTTCGCATGGCTCCGCCCGCTGGCGGGAGGCGTCGCATAGCGACGGAGGGTGGCTCGTGCCGCCGGAATAGGCCACTAGGTAGACTGAGCATTATGACTGACGAGAAGGAATACGGATCCCTGGGGCGGCTGGCCCCCGAATGGGACGGTGACGAGCGTGAACGGAATCTTACGGCCGACGACATCTACGAACGGTTCTTCGGCTGGGTGGGAGACATCAAAGGCATCGAACCATGGCCGCATCAGGAAGAGGCCATTATGGACCTCTTGGCCGGCGACCATGTGATTTTGAATACCCCGACCGGTTCGGGCAAATCGCTGGTGGCGCTTGGCATGCACTTCGCCGCCCTGTGCACTGGCCGCCGCTCCTATTACACCGCTCCGATCAAGGCGCTGGTGTCGGAGAAATTCTTCGACTTGGTCGAAGTGTTCGGCCGCGACAACGTCGGCATGATCACCGGCGACAGCCACATCAACGCGGACGCGCCGATCATCTGCTGCACCGCCGAAATCCTCGCCAATCAGGCTTTGCGCGAAGGCACCCATGCCGACGTGGGCCTTGTGGCGATGGACGAATTCCATTATTACGGTGATCCGGAGCGCGGTTGGGCGTGGCAGGTGCCACTGCTCACGCTGCCGCAGACCCAGTTCCTGCTGATGAGCGCCACGCTCGGCAATGTGGACGCCATTGCCGACAAGCTCTCCGATCTGAACGACACCCCGGACGTGGATGTAATCGCCGACGCGCCGCGACCGGTGCCGTTAAGCTACGAATACACGCTCGATCCGATGGAAAAAACCGTGGAACTCGCCTTCCGCAACGGCGAAACCCCGATTTATGTGGTCCATTTCTCGCAGGACGCCGCGCTGGAGACCGCGCAGGCGCTCGCCTCCACCGGCGTGTCCAGCAAGGAACAGCGCCAAGCCATCGCAGAAGCCATCAAAGGCGTCAAATTCACCACAGCCTTCGGCAAGATTCTGCAGCGACTGCTGCGCACCGGTGTCGGCATCCATCACGCCGGCATGCTGCCTCGCTACCGCCGCCTGGTCGAACAGCTCGCCCAGCAGGGTCTGCTGCCCGTGATTTGCGGCACCGATACATTGGGCGTCGGCATCAATGTGCCGATTCACTCCGTGGTGCTCACGGCCCTGACCAAGTTCGACGGCACCAAGATGCGCCGCCTGCGCGCCCGTGAATTCCACCAGATTGCCGGACGAGCCGGTCGTATGGGATTCGATACCGAGGGACTGGTGATCGCCGAGGCTCCCGAATACGAAATCGAAAACCAGAAGGCCATCGCCAAGGCCGGGGGAGACCCGAAGAAGCTCAAGAAGGTCAAGCGCAAGAAGGCTCCGGAAGGTTTTGTGACCTGGAACCAGAGCACGTTTGACAAGCTCATCGACGCCGAACCGGAAACCCTGGTCCCGCACCTGAAAATCACGCATTCGATGGTGCTCAACGAGGTGGCGCAGGGCGGCGACGCCCGTGCCCGTATCGACGATCTCATCGACGATTCCGCGCAGACCCCCGACCAAAAGGAGCATCTGCACCAGCGGGCCGACGAGATTTTCCAAACCCTGTTCGATACCGAAGTCATCGAAACCGAGGACCGCAAGGACGGCGGCAAGGACTACTACATGACCCTTGATATGCCGGACGACTTCGCCCTCGACCAGCCGCTCTCCCCGTTCCTGCTGGCCGCGCTCGAACTGCTGGACCCCGAGTCCGACACCTATGCGCTGGACGTGATTTCCATGGCCGAGGCCACGCTCGAAGACCCCAAGCAGGTGCTGCGTGCCCAGGAGCGTCAGGCCCGAGACAAGGCGATGGCCGATATGAAGGCCGACGGACTCGACTATGACGAGCGTATGGATAAGCTGCAGGAGATTACGTATCCGAAGCCGCTGGAAGACATGCTCGAATCCGCGTTCGACCAGTACCGCCACGATGTGCCGTGGGCCAACGACTACTGGCTATCGCCGAAATCCGTGGTGCGCGACATGGTGGAAACCGCCTCCGACTTCACCGGATACATCACCCGATACAACATCGCCCGCTCCGAAGGTACCCTGTTGCGCTACCTCTCGGACGCCTACCGCACGCTGGCGCGTACCGTGCCGCCCGAAAAGCGTGACGAGCAACTCGAAGACATCATCTCCTGGCTGCGCGTGCTCGTGCGCTCCATCGACTCCTCGCTGGTGGATGAATGGGAGAACGCCGGCGATTCCGCCGACCAGTCCGAGGCGGCGGCCTCCTTGGCGGCGCCGGGCAAGAAGAACGCGGTGGTCGAGGACCGACGAGGCCTTATCGTGCTGATCAGAAACGCCATGTTCCGCCGTGTGCAGCTTATGGACCTCGACCAGCCGGACAAGCTCGGCGCGCTCGACAAAGACTGGGGCTACGGTGTGCACGAATGGGAAGATGTGCTCGACGACTACTACGACGAGCACGAGTACGTGGGCATCGGCGCCGAAGCGCGCTCGCCCGAACTGTTCATGTTGGATGACAAGCACGAGAACGACGAGCATACGTGGAAGGTGCGTCAGATTATCGATGATTCCGATGGCGATCACGATTGGGCCATCGAAGGCATCGTGGACCTCGACGCCACCCAAGACACCGGCGAAGTAGTCTTCCACGACTACAAGGTGAGTAACTGATTCCTTTCTTGGCTCCCCTCTCTGAGGGAAGCCAGGGTGCAGCTCGAACGTCTGTTCGAACACTGGGGTACTATAGGACGTTATGAGTGAGAACGATTTGTTTGGGGCGGCTGATGCGCCGGAGTCGATGACGCGGCCGTTGGCGGTGCGCATGCGTCCACGCACTTTGGACGAGGTGATTGGCCAAACGCAGGTGTTGGGCCAGGGCTCGCCGCTGCGCCGCCTCGCCAATCCGGCCAGCAAAGGCAGTCTCACCGCGCCGAGCTCCGTAATCCTGTTCGGCCCTCCAGGCGTCGGCAAAACCACGCTCGCCACCATCGTGGCCGGCCAATCCGGCCGCGTGTTTGAGGAACTCTCCGCCGTGACATCCGGCGTCAAAGACGTGCGCGACGTACTCACCCGCGCTCACGAACGGCTCGTGTCACGCGGCCAGGAAACCGTACTGTTCATCGACGAGGTACATCGCTTCTCCAAATCCCAGCAGGATGCGCTGCTTCCCGCCGTCGAAAACCGCGACGTGACCTTTATCGGCGCCACCACCGAGAACCCGAGCTTTTCCATCATCAAACCGTTGCTCTCCCGTTCGGTGGTCGTCAAGCTTGAGTCATTGGAGCCTGATCAGCTCATCGAACTGGTGCAGCGCGCGCTGACTGATGACCGCGGTCTCAGGGGCGAGGTCAAAGCCACGGACGAAGCCATCGCCGACATCGTGCGCATGGCCGGTGGTGACGCACGCAAGAGTCTCACGATTCTGGAGGCCGCGGCTGGCGCGGTCACTGGCGACGAAGCCCGCAAAAAGGGCGCACGCCGACCCATCATCACCCCCGAAATCGTGGCTACGGTAATGGACACCGCCACCGTGCGCTACGACAAAGACGGCGATGACCATTACGACGTGATTTCCGCATTCATCAAATCCATGCGGGGCTCCGATCCGGATGCCGCCATCCATTATCTGGCACGCATGCTGAAAGCGGGTGAAGATCCGCGCTTCATCGCCCGTCGCATCATGATCGCCGCCAGCGAGGAAGTCGGCATGGCCGCCCCGCAGATTTTGCAGGTCACCGTGGCCGCGGCGCAGGCCGTGGCGCTGGTCGGCATGCCCGAGGCACGTATTATTTTGGCCGAAGCTACGATTGCCGTGGCCACCGCGCCCAAATCAAACGCCAGCTATAACGCCATTAACCAGGCGCTCGCGGACGTGGATGCCGGCAAGATCGGCGCTGTTCCGCTGTATTTGAGGAACGCCCCCACCAAGCTTATGAAAGAGTGGGGCAACCACGAGGGCTACAAGTATGCGCACGATTGGCCCGGTGCCGTGGCGCCACAGGAATATATGCCCGAAGAGCTGCGTGGCACCGAGTACTACCATCCCAACGATCGCGGCTACGAACACGAAGTCAGCCAGCGTCTTGCCAAGATTCGCCCGATGTTGCATGGCGGGGAACCCGAACAGAAATGAACATAGGGGAGTAAAGTGTAACGCAACAATAACAGTGGGAAAGGGAAGACAAACACCATGGCGACCATCTTCATCGTGGACGACGATCAGGCCATCGGCGAAATGCTTAGTCTTGTTTTGGAAAACGAGGGATTCCAGACCGTGACCTGCCTGGACGGGCTGAGGGCTGTGGAAATGTTCCCCATCGTCAAGCCCGATTTGATTCTGCTTGACGTTATGCTCCCCGGGCTGGACGGCACGGGGGTGGCCCGCCGCATCAGAGCTACCTCTAATGTGCCGATTATCATGCTCACCGCCAAATCAGACACACTTGACGTCGTGGCCGGCTTGGAAGCCGGGGCCGACGACTACGTGCCCAAGCCCTTCAAAGTGGCCGAATTGCTGGCGCGTATCCATGCACGCTTCCGCATCGCCAAGCCGGCCGCCGAAGACGGTGCCACCGGTGGCGCAAGCGGTGGCAATGCAAACGTCAACCATCTGGAACGCGGATCCATCGTCATCGACCGTTTGGAACACACCGCCACCAAGGATGGCAAGGACCTGAATCTTACTCCGATGGAATTCGAGCTGCTGTTCATGCTTGCGGCCGCCGCCGGCGAGGCCATCAGTCGTTCCAGCCTGCTCAAGAATGTCTGGGGATACGAGAATTCCGGCGATACGCGCCTGGTCAATGTGCATGTTCAACGCCTTAGGGCCAAAGTGGAGGACGACCCCGAGAACCCGCAAATCGTGCAGACCGTACGTGGCATCGGCTACAAGTTCGTCACTCCTGAACAATGAACCTGCGCCCTCGATTCAGCCTCAAACGCTTGCTGCGCCACGGACGCGCTGAAGTTCGTCGCTCGCTGCAGGCCCGCACCGTGGCCCTCACCGTGATTCTTACACTGGCCGTGGCCATCGTCTTCTCTGGCGTATCGATGGTATCAGTGCGCGCCTCGCTGCTTACCCAAATCACTTCGCAGTCGCGTGCCGACTATTCAAACATGGTGCAGCAGGCCCAAACCAGTCTGGACGCGGCCGATGTCTCCGCCACAGTGCAGATCCAGCAGCTGGTCAATGACTTGGCGTCCTCGTTGCAATCCGAGGGGCCCTCCAACCTGATAGGTGTGTATTTGTGGAGTCGTGATACCAACTCGCGTGCCATCATCCCCGTATCCACCGAACCCAGCTATCAAAGTCTGATTTCTGATGACATCCGTTCGTCCGTGGCCTCCGACTTGGATGACAGCGTGTTCTATCAGCCGGTCGAAATTCCCGGTGATTCCGGCATGTCGGGCAGCGGGACGCCCGCAGCGGTGCTCGGCACCGTATTGGACTTTGGCGTGGCCGGCAACCTCGAATTCTTCGCCATTTATTCGTACACGCTCCAGCAACAGTCCTTGACGCAGATTCAGCTCAGTCTGGTGGCCATCTGTGCGTTGCTGTCCATCGTGGTGGGCGTAGTAATCTGGCTGGTGATTCGTGGCATCGTGCGCCCGATTGAACGAGTGGCAGCGGCCTCGGAAACACTGGCCTCCGGCAATCTCGATATGCGCGTTACCGTGAATCGTAAGGATGAGCTTGGTGTGCTGCAGCAATCCTTCAATACGATGGCTGATGCGCTCAACCAGAAGATTGATGAGCTGGAGGAAGCAAGCGTTTTCCAGAAACGATTTGTGTCCGACGTCAGTCATGAATTGCGCACCCCGGTGACCACCATGCGTATGGCTTCCGACCTGCTCGAAATGAAAAAAGACGGCTTCGACCCCTCCACCAAGCGTACGGTCGAACTGTTGGCCGGCCAGATCAGTCGATTCCAAGACATGCTCGCCGATCTGTTGGAAATCTCCCGCTACGATGCCGGTTATGCGGCACTTGACCTTGTGGAAACCGATTTATGCGAACCAATTGAAACGGCAGTGGACCAAGTTGCCGGCATCGCCCAAGCCAAACGGGTGCCGATTCACACGTATCTGCCCAATGTGCAGGTTTTGACTCGTATCGATTCGCGTCGAGTGATTCGCATCGTCAGAAATCTGTTGGCCAATGCCGTCGATTTCGCTGAGGACCGGCCGATCGAAGTGCGTGTCGCGGCCAACCGCAAAGCCGTGGCCATCAGCGTTCGCGACTATGGCGTTGGTATCGACGAAGACAAAGTCGCTCATGTATTCGATCGATTCTGGAGAAGCGACCCTTCACGTTCGCGCGTTACCGGCGGCACCGGATTGGGCTTGGCCATCGCCATGACTGATGCCTTGCTGCACCACGGTACTATCCGTGTACGTTCGGCAGTGGGGGAGGGCACCTGGTTCTTGGTATTGCTGCCGCGTGACCCCGACCAAGGTGAGGTGGCGGACGCTGAACTGCCGGTGAATTTTGCTTCTGAAACGCCCGATGACCTGCGTATTACCGGTGGGTTTGGTGTGGCCACCAGCCAAGTCACACATGATTATCATGAGGTTCGCCGCGACACGATGATGGGGAGGCCGCTATGAGACGAGTGACCAGAACGATTGCCGCCGCAGGCGCGGCCATAGTCTGTTGCGTCACGATGACGGCATGCTCAAGTCCGTTCGGTTTGCCGATTAGCGGCTCGGTGCAGACTCTGGCACCGGTGGAACAGCAGACTCAGCGTGTTTACACCAATCCTCAGGGACCTGCGGACGATGCGCAGCCGGAAACCATCGTCAAAGGGTTCTATGATGCCATGCCTGCCGGCGTACAGTCCGATGGCTACCGTGTGGCCCGTGAGTTTCTGACCGGTTCGGCGTCGGCCGGATGGAATGGCGATTCCTCGGCACTGGTCTACAGCGGTACGCCGGATTTCCGCCGCCGTGCCAATACGATGAGTACCCCGCAAGGGGCGGAGAGCTCGCTGATTGTAGAAGTACAGCTCCAAGTGGTCGGCTCTCTGGACTCGCATGGCGTGTATACGCCGACAGATAGCAGCACGATCAGCAAAGTTCCTTATATCTTGATTAAAAGAAGCGGCCAGTGGCGCATCTCCTCGTTGGAGAACGGCGTGGTGATATCCACCGCCGATTTTGAACAAGTCTTCCGCCAAGTATCCGTGTATCAGGTGAGCACATCCGGCAAACAGCTCATACCGGATGTTCGATGGCTGAGCTGGCGCAACTGGCGCACCCAGGCAGTCGGTGAAGTACTCTCGGATGCACCCTCCTGGTTGGAAGGAGTGCTGCGAGGCACCGGCTTGCCTACCATCAAACTCGCGGTCGACAGCGTGCCGGTGAAGAACAATGTGGTGGAGATACACCTTAACAGCGGTATCAATGCGTTGAATGAGGAAGAACGAGGCCTGCTGGTACATCGCATCCGTCTGACTATGGGCGACGGCAATGCCGAATACGCGCTGAAGATTACCGGCGACGGAGTGGACTATTCTGATGCCGACGCAAATGTGAAACTTACTAACGAGCAGCCGACAGCGGGCGTATACACGTTGACCGGTGGGCATATCGTTTCCCTGGCCAGCTCCAGTCCGTTGCGTGTAGGGGAGGCCCCCGGATATGACGATGCTCGGGGCTTCGTTTTTTCCTCATCCGGCGGTGCGGTGTTGCGTGCGGACGGTGTCGTCGAATGCCTGAAATCTGATGGTGCGTCCTGTGGGGTGATGTTCTCCGGCGAGGCGATGCGATCGATTACCGAAGGTCTGGATGGCGAAGTATGGGCTGTATCCGAGAACGGGCGCGAATTGCATGTGTCAGATGGGGGTAAGGAAACCGATCTGAAGCTTGATTGGCTTGGCGCTGCCGACAGCATTGTGGCATTGGCGGTTTCTCCGGAAGGGTGCCGATTGGCGTTGGCAGTCGAGGGCGAGGACACGAACGGCGTGATGATGACCGGTGTGGCGCGCAACGGTGATAAAACACTGAGCGGTCTGAGCAAAGCGGCCACCCAAGTGAGTGTGCTCAGACACGTCACCATGCTCACGTTCTACAACGATCTGAATCTGGTGTACGCCACCACACCTCCTGAGGGAAACAGCGAACAACAAGAGGCATGGCGTCAAATGGCACCAGGCCCGGCCAATGCGCAGCGTCTGCCTAATGGAACCATAACGTCGATGGCATCGGGGCAGATTAGCCTGTCCCGTCGCCTGGCCATTGTGGACGATTTGGGTATTGTTCGCTCCGTTTCTGGCTCACTCGACGGTTCCTGGACCATCGCCGATAGCCAGGTCACTGCCCTCGGTGCGCAGTAGATGGTATAAGAAAAACGGTGTTCATAATAACCTTTCTTGTTGTATGAGGCAACGGCTTTGTCGCTCGGCTGGCGAGCGGCATTGCCGCTGCGCAACCAATCACTATTATTGGTCTGTTATCAAGGCAAAACAGTGTTGCGACGCCATTTTTGAACCACTGTTATTAATTTGTTATAAACCTGTTATCAAACTGTTATCGCATGCGATTGAACATTTGGCCTGTGAGCGTCATACTAGAGGCTGTCGATGACGAACAGTCACCAAACAGGATGAAAGATCATCCAAAAAATAAACACTGCTCGAGGAGGAGTATTTATGAAGAATTGGAAGAAGGCCATTGCCCTCGTTGCTTCTGCTGCTGCGCTTGTCAGCGTTGCCGCATGCGGTTCCAGCAACGCAGGTGGCAGCTCGGACTCCGGCAAGAAGACGGTTGGCTTCGTGGCTGTCGGTCCTGAGGGCGGCTTCCGTACCGCCAACGAGAAGGACATTCAGAAGGCATTCGAGGATGCCGGCTTTGACCTGACCTACTCTCCGACCCAGAACAACGATCAGCAGAAGCAGATTCAGGCGTTCAACAAGTTCGTTAACGACGAAGTCGACGCCATCATCCTGTCCTCCACCGAGGATTCCGGTTGGGATGACTCCCTGAAGAAGGCCGCTGAGGCTGAGATTCCGGTCTTCACCGTTGACCGTAACGTGGACGTCAAGGACGCCGAGGCCAAGAAGGCCATCGTTGCTCACATCGGACCGTCCAACGTCTGGTGCGGCGAGCAGGCTGCCGAGTTCGTGAACAAGAACTTCCCGGATGGCGCCAACGGCTTCATCCTCGAAGGCCCTGCCGGCCTGTCCGTGGTGAAGGATCGTGGCACTGGTTGGGGCAACAAGGTTGCCTCCAACGTCAAGGTTCTTGAGTCCCAGTCCGCTAACTGGTCCACTGATGAGGCCAAGACCGTGACCGCTGGTCTGCTCGACAAGTACAAGTCCGACAACCCGCAGTTCATCTTCGCTCAGAACGACGAGATGGGCCTCGGTGCCGCTCAGGCTGTTGACGCCGCCGGCCTCAAGGGCAAGGTCAAGATCATCACCATCGACGGTACCAAGAACGCTCTGCAGGCTCTTGTTGATGGTGACCTCTCCTACGTGATCGAGTACAACCCGATTTTCGGCAAGGAAACCGCTCAGGCCGTCAAGGACTACCTGGATGGCAAGACCGTTGAGAAGGACATCGAGATCGAGTCCAAGACCTTCGACGCCGCCTCCGCCAAGGAAGCTCTGGACAACGACACCCGCGCCTACTGATAAGTCTGCTGCGACTCATTGATAACTGAACCAAATAATTGATGTGATGGTGTGAGAAGGATGTTCCTTCCACACCATCACTCATGTGTGGCTCAAATATCACAAAACGATAACACTTCATTCTCGTTTAAGGCAAAGACATGACAGATAAAAACCCCATCGTCGTAATGAAAGGCATTACGATTGAATTCCCGGGCGTCAAGGCCTTGGATGGTGTTGATTTGACTCTCTACCCGGGCGAAGTTCACGCCCTGATGGGTGAGAACGGTGCAGGCAAGTCCACCATGATTAAGGCTCTGACCGGTGTGTACAAGATCAACGCCGGCTCCATTATGGTGGACGGCAAGCCTCAGCAGTTCAACGGCACCCTCGACGCACAAAACGCCGGTATCGCCACCGTGTATCAGGAAGTGAACCTGTGCACCAACCTTTCCGTCGGTGAGAACGTGATGCTGGGCCACGAAAAGCGCGGCCCCTTCGGCATCGACTGGAAGAAGACCCACGAGGCCGCCAAGAAGTATTTGGCACAGATGGGCCTCGAATCCATTGACCCGCACACTCCGCTGAGCTCCATCTCCATCGCTATGCAGCAGCTGGTCGCCATCGCCCGCGCTATGGTTATCAACGCCAAGGTGCTGATTCTCGATGAGCCGACCTCTTCGCTGGATGCCAACGAGGTCAGGGACCTGTTCGCGATCATGCGCAAGGTGCGTGACTCGGGCGTGGCCATCCTCTTCGTCTCCCACTTCCTCGATCAGATTTATGAGATTACCGATCGTCTGACCATTCTGCGTAACGGCCAGTTCATCAAGGAGGTCATGACCAAGGACACCCCGCGCGACGAACTCATCGGCATGATGATTGGTAAGTCCGCCGCCGAGCTGTCCCAGATTGGTGCCAAGAAGGCTCGCCGTGAAATCACCCCTGGCGAGAAGCCGATCGTCGATGTCAAGGGCCTCGGCAAGAAGGGCACCATCAACCCGGTTGATGTTGACATCTACAAGGGTGAGGTCGTTGGCTTCGCTGGCCTGCTGGGCTCCGGTCGTACCGAGCTTGGTCGACTCCTGTATGGTGCCGACAAGCCGGATTCGGGTACCTACACGCTCAACGGCAAGAAGGTCAACATCTCCGATCCGTACACGGCTTTGAAGAACAAAATCGCGTACTCCACCGAAAACCGTCGTGATGAGGGCATCATCGGCGACCTGACCGTCCGCCAGAACATCCTTATCGCCCTGCAGGCAACGCGCGGTATGTTCAAGCCGATTCCCAAGAAGGAAGCGGACGCCATCGTTGACAAGTACATGAAGGAACTCAACGTTCGTCCCGCCGACCCGGATCGCCCGGTCAAGAATCTCTCCGGCGGCAACCAGCAGAAGGTGCTCATTGGCCGTTGGCTGGCCACGCACCCCGAGCTGCTGATTCTGGACGAGCCGACCCGTGGTATCGATATCGGTGCCAAGGCTGAAATTCAGCAGGTCGTGCTTGACCTGGCTTCTCAGGGCATGGGCGTTGTCTTCATCTCCTCCGAGCTTGAAGAGGTCGTGCGTCTGTCCGACGACATCGAGGTTCTCAAGGACCGCCACAAGATCGCAGAAATCGAAAACGACGACACCGTCTCTCAGGCGACCATCGTCGAAACCATCGCTAACACCAACGTAAACACCGGAAAGGAGGCATGAGATGGCTGAAAAGGCAAAAGCCGAGGGCAACAACTTTGTCAAGAAGCTGCTGAGCAGCAACCTGACCTGGTCGATCGTCGCATTCATTCTTCTGGTCATCATCTGCACCATCTTCCAGCATGACTTCCTGGCTTTGAGCTGGAACAGCAACACCGGTGGTCTGGCCGGCCCGCTGATCACCATGCTCCAGGAATCTGCCCGATACCTGATGATTGCAACCGGTATGACCTTGGTTATCTCCACCGCCGGTATCGACCTTTCGGTCGGTTCCGTTATGGCAGTGGCAGGTGCCGCCGCCATGCAGACCCTGTCCAATGGCATGAACGTGTGGCTCTCCATCCTCATCGCCTTGGCTGTTGGTCTGGCCATTGGCTGCGTCAACGGCGCTCTGGTTTCCTTCCTGGGCCTACAGCCGTTCATCACCACCCTGATTATGATGCTCGCCGGCCGTGGTATGGCCAAGGTCATCACCTCCGGTGAGAACACCGACGCCTCCGCAGTTGCTGGCAACGAACCGCTGAAGTGGTTCGCCAACGGCTTCATTCTGGGCATTCCCGCCAACTTCGTCATCGCCGTTATCATTGTGATTCTCGTTGGCCTGCTGTGCCGCAAGACCGCTATGGGCATGATGATTGAGGCCGTGGGCATCAACCAGGAAGCCTCCCGTATGACCGGTATCAAGCCGAAGAAGATCCTCTTCCTCGTCTACGCGATTTCCGGCTTCCTCGCGGCCATCGCTGGTCTGTTCGCCACCGCATCCGTGATGCGTGTCGACGTGGTTAAGACCGGTCAGGACCTCGAAATGTACGCCATTCTGGCAGTCGTCATCGGCGGTACTTCACTGCTGGGTGGTAAGTTCTCCCTCGCCGGCTCTGCTGTCGGTGCTGTAATTATCGCCATGATCCGCAAGACCATCATCACCCTGGGCGTCAACGCCGAGGCAACTCCGGCCTTCTTCGCCGTCGTTGTGATTGTGATCTGCGTGATGCAGGCTCCGAAGATTCACAACCTGAGCGCGAATATGAAACGCAAGCGCGCGCTCAAGGCTCAAGCTAAGGCGGTGGCAGCATGACAACAGCTACGGCAAACAAAGTGAAGGCTCCCAAGAAGGGCTTCAAGCTCGATCGTCAGATGATCCCGACCCTCGCGGCCGTGGTAATCTTCATCCTGATGATCATCATGGGTCAGGCGTTGTTCGGCACCTACATTCGACTGGGCTTCATCTCCTCCCTGTTCATTGACCACGCCTACCTGATTATTCTGGCTGTGGCCATGACCCTGCCGATTCTGACCGGTGGTATCGATTTGTCTGTCGGTGCTATCGTGGCCATCACCGCAGTCGTCGGCCTGAAGCTGGCGAACGCCGGCGTGCCCGCCTTCCTGGTCATGATCATCATGCTGCTCATCGGCGCTGTGTTCGGCCTGCTGGCCGGCACCTTGATCGAGGAATTCAACATGCAGCCGTTCATCGCGACCCTGTCGACGATGTTCCTGGCCCGTGGTCTTGCCTCCATCATCTCCACCGACTCGCTGACCTTCCCGCAGGGCAATGACTTCTCGTTCATCTCCAACGTGATCAAGATCATCGACAATCCGAAGATCTCCAACGATCTGTCCTTCAACGTCGGCGTGATCATCGCACTGGTGGTTGTGGTCTTCGGCTACGTCTTCCTGCACCATACCCGCACCGGACGCACCATCTACGCCATCGGCGGCTCCCGTTCCTCCGCGGAACTCATGGGTCTGCCGGTCAAGCGCACGCAGTACATCATCTACTTGACCTCTGCGACTCTCGCCGCCCTGGCCTCGATCGTGTACACCGCAAACATCGGCTCTGCCAAGAACACTGTGGGTGTTGGCTGGGAGCTCGACGCCGTTGCCTCCGTGGTCATCGGCGGTACGATCATCACCGGTGGCTTCGGCTACGTGCTCGGCTCCGTGCTCGGCTCTCTGGTCCGCTCCATCCTCGATCCGCTCACCTCTGACTTCGGTGTGCCGGCCGAATGGACCACCATCGTTATCGGTCTCATGATCCTCGTCTTCGTTGTGCTTCAGCGCGCGGTGATGGCGGTCGGCGGAGATAAAAAATAGCGGGCTTGCCCGCTCGGTCTCCGCACCGAATACGACACACACCATAACTGAATAGGCGGGATCAGCCCGGCTGCTGTGATGGCAAGGTCACAGCAGCCGGCACTGCCCGCCAAAGCTTTCTTTCTCCTTTTCTTCCTTTCATTAGCGTGTGGGGCGTGCCCCGGGGTTCTCCCGGGGCACGCCCCACACGTGTTTGGAAAGCTGGGACTCTATTGATGATCGGATTTATGCACGCTTACGTGCCGCGCGAATGCGGAACGCGGTGGCCAGACAGCACCAGCCAATCAGGCAGATAACCGTCATCGTGGCAAACGTCCATGTGCCGCCGACGGCAGTGGCGTGAGCAAACTCAGCGGTGCCTTCTTCTCCTGCGCCGGCCTGAGCCACGGAAAGAATCGTGGAGAACAGTGCGGTACCGGCAGCGCCGCCAAACTGAAGACACGTGTTGAAAATGGCGTTGCCGTCCGGCTTGAACTCGGGAGAGACCTCCGACAGGCCACTGGTCATCACATTCGCATTGCCGATGGAATAGAACAGACCGAAAATGAAATAGAATCCGGCGAGCAGCAAGGGCGTAAGCTGCATCGAGAACACCAGCATAAGCACTGGGCCCAAAATAGCGATGCCGATCGGAATCAGAATCGGCTTGACCGCGCCGAACTTATCGTAGAACCAGCCGCCAAGCGGGGCACAGACAGCGCCGACCAGTGCTCCGGGCAGTACCAGAGAGCCGGCCACAAATGCCGTGGTGCCGAGCGAGAGCTGTGCCACATTGGTGATGACATAGCCGTAGCCGATGGCGACCAATGGCAGCAGCAGATATGCGCAGGCGTGTAACAGTACGGCGGGATCCTTGAGAATGCCAAGGCGCAGCAGCGGGGAGAAGGCACGCTTGGAACTCATGGCGAACACGATCAACAAGGCGAGGCCCACAATCAGACTGACAATGGCGATAATGCCGGAGCGTGTGGCTGACTTGCCGGACACCGCCGCACTGATGGCCACGCCACCTTGGTTGAGCGCCAGCACCAGACCGACCAGCGCGACAACAATGGACCCAAGCTGAATCGGGTCAAGATAGGCAGCCTCGGTCGGTGTCTTCTGCTCAATGCACTTCATGCCGATGCATGCTGCGATTAGCACCAGCGGAATGGCGATGACGAAAATCGCGCGCCACGGTAGCACTGTGGTCACCGCGCCGCCGACGGTCGGGCCGATGGCCGGAGCCACGGTAATGACCAGCGATCCTACGCCCATCAATCGGCCGATTTTCGAACGAGGAGACTGCTCCAGAATGATGTTGATCATCAACGGCGTGGCCACGCCTGAGCCAATGCCCTGAATAATGCGGGCGACAATCAGCAGCGGGAAGGCTTGGGCGACGATCATGATCAGCGAGCCAACGATGGCCAGAATCACAGCCGCAAGAAAAATGGTTTTCAGCGCGAATCGGCGCTTCAAAAACGAGCTGATGGGCATGGTAGCGGCCACCGCCAACAGATAAATCGTGGTAATCCATTGCACAGTGGCCGTGTCGACATGGAATTCGCGCATCAGTGCGGGGAAAAGCACGGTCATCACGGTTTCGGTCAGAATGCCAATGAAGGCAAGTGAGCCGACAGCCACAATCGCGCCGATAAGACGTGTGGGAATCTTCTCGTTATCAATATGCTGCTCAGGCATACATGCTCCTAAACGTTCGGTTGCAAGGTATGGAATGTAAGGTTTACCAACCGGCGTAGGTACCTGTGCGTGCGGATAAACCGGCAATCGTACTGCCTTGGCTGCACGCTATGGAATCACAAAACCACCTGTGAGTGTACGGTTCGGGGCGGACGCTACGGTCGATGCGCAATGGGTTGTCCCTTGGTTTGGTGGGGTTTGATGGGGCGGATTCGGCATTGGTCCGGTAGCAGTTCGGCATTGGTTCAGCATGAGGAAACCGCGATAATATCTGCCCTGCCGCCTAGTTTGGTGAACCATGGGTATTGAGAACACGCATAAGCTGATTGTCAACTGCCTGCCACTCAACGAAGGAGAACGGCGGGCTTTCGCCAAGGCGGCTCGCGATGTGCCGCAGGAATTCGTGGGCGACGAAGCGCACCGCGGCGACATGGTCTGGTCGGCCGCTGTTCCCGAGGAGCTTCGCTCCCGAGCTACCGCAGTCATCGGCAACTTTCCGGTCTCGCAGGCTTCCCAATACACCCGTCTTGAATGGTTGCAGACCTTCAGCGCCGGTGTGGATGCGTACATCTGCCCGGGTGTGCTGCCTCGCGGCACCATGGTCACCAATGCGAGCGGCGCGTATGGCCAAAGCGTGTCGGAACACATGTTCGCCACCATGTGGGCATTGATGAAGAACCTCAACCGGTATGCCTCCAATCAGCGTGATCATCAGTGGCAGGATGAAGGACCGGTATTGAGCCCGGAAGGTGGCATCGCGCTGATTATCGGCGTCGGTGACATCGGGTCGCATTTCGCTCAGCTTGCCCAATCCGTAGGTATGCGTACTTTCGGCGTGCGCCGTCATGCGGACGTGCCGGCCAAGGGCATTGAAAAGATGTATGGCTTCGAGCGGCTGGAGACGCTGTTGCCATTGGCAGACGTGGTGGCGATGGCGGTGCCGCGCTCGCCGCAGACCCATCATCTGCTGAATGCGGATCGTCTGGGTCGTCTGAAATCCACAGCCATCGTGATTAATGCCGGGCGTGGCGACGCCATCGATCCCGAGGCCTTGGCTGACGCCTTGCACAATGGACGGCTCCACGGTGCCGGATTGGACGTCACCGAGCCTGAGCCGTTGCCGGCGGAAAGTCCGTTGTGGGATGAGCCGCATTGCCTGATCACCCCGCATGTGGCCGGCGGCAATCATTTGGAAAAGACTTCCGAACACATCATCCGCATCGCCCTGACCAACGTTTCCCGCTATGCCAAACAGCAGGAACTGTTGAATCTCGTGCGATACTGATTCGCCTGTGTCGGGCGGCGGGCGGCCATCGCCTGACACTGAATACAGATAAGGGGCGTATAACACCGTTGTTATACGCCCCTTATCGGGCAATCCGAAAAAGATGGTTGATAGTCAGTACCAATCAGTACTGGTTCGCGCCGATACCCTCGAACTTCACGTTGAAGCCACGCTGGTAATGCAGGAACATGCTGGCGCCATAGCGGTCGACCGGACGGTGCGTGAACAGCATACGAATGGCGAATGCGGTCTGCACGTCCTTAGGCAGCGCCAGGAATGCTTGGTGGGCGTCCCAGTACGGGTCGTACACCACGGCGGCACCGGGCACGTAGGCGTAACCGTAGCCATCCTCGTTGACGTATCCCATGAACGGCAGATCCCAGGCGTTGTGTTTGGTGAGTTGTGCCTTGAAGTCCTCGACCTCGGCCAACGCCGCGTCGCTCAGGCCGAAGCTCTTGGCCACTTCATTGGCCTTGGTTGTTTTCGAATCCGGGTCCTTGCCGAACATATCCGGGTTGACGATGATGACTTTTCCCTCCGCCATAATGTGTTCCTTTCAGCATGGCGTTCCCCAAGCAAGCACCTAGGGAAGTACTGGCATTGTTCGATTCACATATGAATTGAACAACATGTTACCTTCTCTGTAGAAAAGGATTGTGCACTTTGTTGATGTGCTGGTTTCAAAGCCTAGCATGAAAAATGGCGGATATAAGCCGTTTTGCCGGTTATTAATCTATTGGTAATGCAATTGGGAAGTTATGGTAGTCTGTGATGTCTGATGTTCATATCTTGCAAAAGTGAACATGATAAATGTTTGTTTTGAGGGTGAAAGCAACAAAGAAAACGGCCGTGTACATGAACTCATGTACACGGCCGGCGTGTCGCATCCCGCTGCGACTGCGGCATCGAGATGATACCTGCAGAGGCGTGGTTGATCAGGGGCCCAATGAACGTGGCCCGAGGTTAGTTTCAGTCTGATAGTTCGTAGCCGTTGGCGTCTTTATGCCACGGTGAGCCGGGCTTGCTGCACAGAATGATGATGCCTTCAACAAAGCCCCAGATGGCGGCTGCGATTGGGCCAAGTCCGAGCAGAATCCAGCCGACAAGCGTCAGCAGCAGCTGGGCCACGGCCTTGCCGGTGTTGCCGAGATAGAAGTTGTGCACACCAAGTCCGCCGAGGAAGATGCCCAACAGGCCGGCAGCCAGCTTGGACTTGGACGATTGCCCCACCGGGGCGGCGGCATACGGAGCGGCGGTGTATTGCGGCTGCGCGTAGGCGTTCGGCTGCTGGTAAGCCTGTCCATAGCCGGGCTGCTGGCCGTAGCCCGCTGCGGGCTGTGCGGGCTGGCCGTACTGCGGCTGGCCGTACTGCGGCTGGCCGTACTGAGGCTGAGCGTATGCGCCGGCGGGCTGGCCGTATTGCGGTTGCTGCTGGCCGTAGCTTCCGGCGGCGGGTTGAGCGTATGCGGCGGGCTGTGGGGCGCCATAGCCCTGCGGCTGCTGTGCGGCATCTTGGCCGTAAGACGGTTGTGCCGGCTGTGCGGGCTGTGCCGGCTGCGGAACACTGTCCGAACCGTACGGTTGTTGTTGATTATCAGTCATGCGGGTCAGTCCCCTCTCAATCGGGAACGGCAATACCTTCTTACCGTTTCTGCACAACATCATCTCATGTTTTGCCCAATAGTAAAACCTGCCGCGCTACGATTGGGCCATGAGAAGTTTCCTGACCAGCTGGTTGATTATGACTATCGCCGCCGCCGTCATGGTCGCGGTGACTCCCGGCATGACCCCGGTGGGGGAGCCTCCGATTCTCGGTATCGCCGCGTTCGCTTTGTTCATGGCGCTGATTAATGCGTCAATCAAGCCGATTGTGCATCTGATCGCACTGCCGTTTGCGATTCTGTCTCTCGGGCTGGTCACCTTGATTATCAATTGGCTGTTCATGCGACTCGCCAGCTGGCTGGCGGTCAGTCTGTTCGGCGTGGGCGTCTTCGTACACGGTTTCTGGTGGTCGGTACTGGGGTCCTTGGTCCTGACCATTGTTGCGGGAATCGTCGGGTCCATCTTGGATCAGTGACGGTGCTCGCTGGGCGAATATGAGTAATGGCGGTTGGAATCGGACTGATTCCAACCGCCATTACTCATATCAAGCTACGGGATCGAGCGGGGCGAACATTACTCGCGCACCAAGCGGATATGCTCCACATCGTCGCGCCGGGAGCGACGGAACAGCACGAAACGATTGCCGATGGACTGCACCACTTCGGCGTTCAGCTGCTCGGCAAGCTCGGCGGCGGCTTCCTTGGCGGTCAGGCCAGAACCGTCCTGCACGGCGCACTTGATGAGCTCGTGCTTCTCAATGGTCTCATCGGCCTGATTGACGGCCGACTCGGTCAAATCGTTCTTGCCCACATAGAACAGGGGCTTCAGCGAGTTCGCCATCGCGCGCAGCTGCTTGATTTGCTTCTTGGTCAATGCCATGGGAATTTCCTTACATCTTTCGTATAACCACACCAGCATAGCAACCGGTGCTGTCTGCGCTGTTTGCCGCCCTACAGCGCGATGATGGCCGCGATGTAGATGATGACGGCAGCGGCGAATATGAGATCTCGCGCGGCGATGGTCAGGGCACGCCAGTGGGTGCGGCGGATGCCCTCCTCGTAGCAGCGGGCGTCAAGTGCGAGGCTCAGGTTGTCCGCGTGACGCAACGTGCCGGCGAAAATCGGCACGATAATCGCGCTCATCGCCTTGATGCGCTGGGCCAGTGAACCGGTTTCGATGGAACCGCCACGCGCGGATTGGGCGTCGACGATGGCGCGGGTTTCGTCGGTCAGCGTTGGAATGAATCGCAATGCCAGACTCATGACCAGCGCGATTTCTTGGGCATGGATACCGAGCCGGTTGAGCGGACTGATCAAGGTGGCGAAGGCGTCGGTCATGGCGGTAGGCGTGGTGGTAGTGAGGAACACCGCGCCCAGAATGATTACCAATGCGAAACGGCAGGCGTACAGCACGGCTATGGTCACGCCCTGATCGGTGATGCTTAGCGGGCCAAGCGCCACCACCGGCGTGCCGGTGCGTACCACAAACAGATTGACCACGCCCATCAGCACCAGCAGGATCAGAATCGGATGAATGGATTCAAGCACCCGTAACGGGTTCAGGCGTGCCGCCGCGATAACGGCCAGGGTGATGGCGATGCCCAGCGCGAGCTGGGTTGGCGTGTTCACCGCGAACATCGTGAACATGGCGGCCAGGAAGCCCACCATCTTCACGCGCGGGTCAAGTCGGTGTATCACTGAGTGCGCAGGGCCGTTGGAGGATACGGCCGGCTCGGTGACGGTGGCCGTGACGGGGCCGCCGGATGCGGGGGCGGCAATCGGCATACGGACCACGCGGTCGGCGATTTGCTCGGCCTCCTCCCGGTCATGGGTGATGATGAGCACGGTCACGCCACGCGATTTGAGCGTGCGCAACAGCTCATGGATACGCTTCTTGGCTTGGGCGTCCAGACTCGCGGTCGGCTCGTCCATGATGAGCACGTCAGGATTGCAAGCCAGCACGCCGGCAATGGCTGCCAATCGTTGTTGCCCGCCGGACAGGTCGAAGGGGGAGCGGTCGGCAAGATGCCCGATATGCAGCAGTTCCAGTGATTCGCGCACGCGGTCGGCTACCTCGGTCTCGCCAAGCCCTTGGTTGCGTGGGCCGTACGCCACGTCCTCGGCTACCGTGTCAGCGAACAGCTGATGCTCTGGATGCTGCATCACGTAACCCACATGCCGGCGCAATTGCGCTAATTGCTTGCGATTCGCCGACTTCGGGCGCACGTTGCGACCGCGCTTGCCGGTCGAGGCCACCGGAACACCGGCCACTTCGATGCTGCCGGCGGTCGGCGCAGTCAGTGCGCACAACATGCGCACCAGCGTCGACTTGCCCGAACCATTCACGCCCATCAGTGCCACGGTTTCACCGCGCGCGATGGTGAACGACAGGTCATCGATAACCGCCCGTTTGGCCGAAGGATAGCGATAGGTCAGATGCGAGACGCGAATAATGGGGTTCGTCATATCACCGATGCCATCGGAGAGCAGCGGCAGTTCGGAGCCGTCTTCGCGCTCCCGCTGGCGGGGGCTGTCGTTCGTAGGGCGACTGGGGGCGGCTTCTGTGCCGATACTACCCTCAGTCTCGCTTTGCGAGACAGCCTCCGCTAGCGGGGATCGATTATCGACGGCTGCAGTGATACCAATGATTCGCCCGGCCTCCATGTGCACGATGCGATCGGCATGAACGGTTTCATCTGGATGATGCGTGACATGCACAATAGTGGTGCCGCGCGCCTGCAAATCATCCAAAATGCGCATAACTTCGGCGCGTGCGGATTCGTCCAGCATGGCGGTCGGCTCATCCAATACCAGCATTGCCGGGTTCATGGCCAGCATGCCGGCGATGGAGGCGCGTTGCTGCTGCCCGCCGCTCATACGGGTCGGGTCGGACTGGCGTAAGTTCGCCAACCCCACGGCCTGCAATGAATCAACGATACGCTCGCCGATGAGCTCGCGCTCCAGCCCGAGATTCTCCGGGCCAAAGGCCACGTCATCCTCCAACACGGTGGTGACCAGCTGATCCTCGGGATTCTGGAACACCATACCGATGCCGTGGCGGGCAGCACGATAGGCATCGGCATTCGGGCCGGCTGCGTACACGCGTTGCCCCAGTAACGTCACTTCACCACCGTCCGGCGCGGTCAATCCCGCAATCAGACGGGCTAACGTGGATTTGCCCGACCCGTTCGGACCGACCAAGCATAGGCGCTCGCCGGCATGGACCGTGAGTGAAACGCCATCCAAAGCCCATGAGGTGCCGCGGTCATAGCTGAAACGAATGTCCTTGAGCACGGCGGCGGGGGAGGCAGGCTCGGCGGAAGCGTGAGGTTCGGCAGAATCGTGGAACTCGTCGGCGTCGAAGGAATGGGGTGCAACGGTCATGAAACAGCAATCCGTAACTGATAGGCGAAAACGCAGAATCCCGGCCCGTGCCGGGATTCTGCGTTCTGGTTCTTTGAGTGGTCTTTGAGTGGTCGTTAGTCGTGGCGGGCATCGGCCCGTCTCAGGCCAGTCACTGCTGCTTGGACAGCAGGTTGGAGATCGGCTTGTAGATCAGGAAGGTGATCACGGCGTGAATCGCCATCTTAGCCACGTTGAACGGCAGCAGAATCGGCAGAATCATCGCGGCCACAGCTTGGTAGGTCATGTGCGCGTAAATCGGCGTGACAATCAGGTTGCTCACCAGCGCCACCACGATGGCCAGCACCGCACCCACCAGAATGCCGATGGCGGCACCCTTGCGCGTACGGATCTTACGGTAGATGAACGCGGCCGGCACAGACAGGAACAGCGCCACCAGCACAGCCATCAGCGAACCCCACGGATTGGCGAACATGTGCGGCACAAAGCCGAGCACAGACACGATTGCGGCGGCGGCCGGGCCATACGCAAAGCCGGCAATCAGGCAGACGATGCCGGACGGGTCGTACTTCAGCCAAGTGACCGGCGTAATCGGGAATTCAATGAAGCTGGTGACCATCGCCAGCGCCACGAACAGTGCATACATGGCGATACGGCGCGTGGACCAGCGGCCAGAATCGGCCACACCAGTGGTGTGTGAGCCAAGTTTGGCGCTGGTGCTGGCGGTGGACGTGCTGGCCGAACCCTCGGCCTCGGGTGCCACAGAACGAACAACTTGCATGCGAATACGCGAAGATACACTCATAATGAGCCCTCGTTTCTTCCATCCGGACTATACCGTTGGCTCCGGAATCTCACCGGATCAGCCGCTTGCGCGGGTCGCGGGCTTCCTGCCATCCCCGTTATGAAACCCGGGGTGCAGGTTACCGCCAGTAAGGAATTGCACCTTCCCTGAAACTGACAGGCTTATTCATACGCCATGCGCCGGACGTATGCAACCCGCGTTTCACTGTGCAGAAATTCGTCTTGTGCCGGTCAAGTGCAACAATGGGAGCCATGGCTGAAGTGAAGAAACCCAACAACACCATCGACAAGCTTGCCCTGATCGTCACCACCTACAAACGTCAGCAGTTGCTTGAGACACTGTTCGATTCGATTCTGGCGCTTGAACAGGCACCGTGGCGCATTGTCATCGTGGACAATGAGCAGTCCGATCAGACGGCGGACATGGTCGCTGCGTTTGCCGGCAAGGTGACCGGCCAATGGGGCACCACCGTGGCCGACCAGTCCGGTAACGAAGAACGTGTGGTCTATGCGCCGCAGACCGAGAACCTGGGTGGTGCGGGCGGTTTCTCCGCCGGCGTGGCCAAAGCCTACGAGCTGGGTGCCGCATGGTTCTGGGTGATGGATGACGATGTGGCCGTGCTGCCGGACGCCATTGCCAAGCTGTCCAAGTGGACCGACAAGCACGAGGTGATTCAGGGCTCCCGATTCGACTACGATGGCGGCCCGTTCTACTGGCAGTACGACTTCATTGTGCCGCTGGGCATCCCGAACCCGATTGCGCCCGCCGCATTCGGCCCGGCCGGATACCGAGTGATGGACACGCTGTGCTTCGAAGGCGGCCTGTTCAACCGCCGTGTGGTTACGGAAATCGGTCTGCCGGACCCGCGCTTCTTCATCTACTGGGATGACACGATGTATGGCTACCGCGCCAGCAAGGTCACCAACCCGATTGTGGTGCCCGACGTGATCCTGCGCCGTACGCGCGAAATCGGCAATTGGGATATCGCCGGCGTGCGCCAGCTCAACTCCACATCCGACATGAACCGGTATCACATCATGCGCAACCGCGGATACATGGCCCGGTACTTCATGACCTATGGTGACTTCCGTCCGCTGGTGTTTGGACTGGGTACCGTGCTCACCGCGGCCAAGGAAGTCATTCGCCTGGTGATGGTGGATCGCGAGCACCTCAAGACCGGTTTGGTACAGATTGCCAAGGGCTGGTGGGACTCGCGCAAGCTGATGCACGACCCCACCTGGAAGCCCATGCCGTCGCTGAAGTAGCCGTAGTAGTGGCTCCCCTCTATGAGGGGGGTCACTACAGGTTACTTATGGATGAACAGGCCACCGTCGCCCCAAGCCCACTGGCCTTGGCCGGCACCGATCTGGAAGTGCAGCTTGGCGATGCCCATGTCATTGAACGCGTGATGCTCATCTTCCGCACTCTGATCGATATGCGCGGCGGCGGTATCGTCGGCCGGATTATACGAGAAGGTGATTGGCTGACGGTTCATCGCGCTCGGCGCCTTCATCGCAGCCTCGACGCCGGACTTGAACCAATCCGGAGCGGCCTCGCGCCCCTCATCGCTCATTGTGGCGGTGAACTGCTCATAGGTCTTGGTGGCGCGGTGCGTGCGTTGCGCTTCGCATAGCTCCTCATAGGATTTCGCCTGATAATCCAGATGATTCTTCGGATGCCCGATCACCACACCGAGATACAGCTCCTGGCCAGAGGTGACGCGGCAATGCTTGGCCGCCTCCGCCTTGTCCCATGAGCCGGCGACCCATAAGGTGCCGAGGCCGCGCAACGTGGCCGTGAGCACCATGCGTTCGGCATAGAAGCCGGCACGCTCTTTGGCTTCCTCATCGTTCGCGGGGCCGACGATGGCCAGATAATTCGCCGCATTGGTCAGATGACCTGAAGCATTGGCTTCGGCGAACACCTTGGGCTGGTCGCGCACCAGCTGAATGTTGAGATCGCCGAGTAAGTTGATCGGCTGAAGCGCCATCTCGAGCTGGCGGGCCGTATCGTCGTCGATCGGCTCATCATCGTAGGCGCGTACGGCGGTGCGGATGTTAATTGCATCAATAAGTTGGGTATGTTCTGCCATACCTCCCATTATCGCGCGCGACACAGAGTCAGGCCACCATAGACGCCGATTTTTCCTAGTATGCGAAATCGCATGCATTGCCCATTGTCAGGCTTGAAAAACGATACGAATAGGGTACGTAGTGACCGGCGACGATGCACACGTTTGCACAATTGGTGTGTAATGGTTTCGTGTTGAGCGTAATTCGCGTTAAACTGGGCGCAACCTTACGAACTGATGAAAACGTATGGAAAGGAAGGTCAACGATGATTGAAACTGCACAGGCTTTCGGTGTTGACATTGGCGGTTCCGGCATCAAGGCCGCACCTGTCGATCTGACCAAGGGCGATTTCGCCGAGCCACGATTGAAGATTCTCACTCCCGAGGTCTCCACTCCTCAGGCCGTGGCCAAAATCGTCAAGCAGCAGCTCGACCACTTCGAAGTGCCTGAATCCGCACCCGTTGGCATCGCTTTCCCCGCGCCGATCAAGCCCGGCCAGAAGCTCGACTTCATGGCCAACCTTGACCAGTCTTGGATTGGCGTGGACGTTACTGAAGTGTTCTCCGAAGCCTGCGGCCGCCCGGTCGTCGTGGTAAACGACGCCGACGCCGCCGGCCTGGCCGAAGTCCAGTTCGGTGCCGCCAAGGGCCAGGATGGTCTGGTCATCGCCACCACACTGGGCACCGGCATCGGCACCGCCTTGATTTACAACGGCGTGCTCATCCCGAACACCGAACTCGGACACATCATCCTGAGCGCCAAGCATCTGGACGCCGAGAAGTATGCCTCCTCCGCGATTCGCGAGAATGAGGAACTGGGCTACAAGAAGTGGGCCAAGCGTCTGACCAAGTACTACGGCCTTATGGAGAAGTACTTCAACCCGGACCTGTTCACCGTCGGCGGCGGCGTGAGCCGTCAGAGCGAAAAGTTCCTGCCGTACGTGGATATCAAGACCCCGATCGTGCCCGCCAAGCTGCGTAACCAGGCCGGCATCGTCGGTGCCGCCTACTATGCCAGCACCAAGCAGCAGTGAGCCAGTGAGCGTGGGTGTGCAGCGCTGACCCGCGAATATGCTTCAGGCCGTCCGACTAGTCGGGCGGCCTTTTGCATTGCATAGGAAAGGTATGCGACGCGTTCCCGGGAATGTTGCGCAAAGTGGGCGTGTGTATGGAGGTCTGTGGCGACGCGTTCCCGGGAATGTGTCGCGTTTGAGGGTGTGATTCGGGTCCAGAGCGACGCATTTCCGGGAATGTTGCGCGTTTGAGAGCGGGGCAGGGGGCACCACGCTCTATCGTGGGAGGGTATGAGCGTGCATTTCTCTTCTCGTGTGGATATTTCTGCGCCGAATCCCATTGCGGCGGCCGAGGCGGCAGCCAAGGCAAACGGCATCGCACTCAGCAAACTCAACGATTCCAATCCGACCCGCCACGGGCTGGCACCTGAATTGGTGCCGAGCGTGTATACGGCCGACCCGCGTGGACCGCGTGCGGCGCGAGAAGCATTGGCCGCATTCCTCAATACGGCAAAGGCGGTAGACGCAAGCAGCCCTCAGTCGACTTCGCCCGCCGCCAGCGAGGGCGGGAACGAGCGCCATGCCGCTTTCAACAATGCGAATACCGCCATCGAGGGCGTTGACCCGGACGCCCTGTACTTGCTGAGCTCCACGTCCGAGGCGTATTCGTGGCTGATTAAGTTACTTTGCGATGCCGGCGACGCGGTGCTGGCACCCAAACCCGGCTATCCGCTGATTGAGTCGATTGCACGGCTTGAATGCGTTGACACGGTCGAATACCAGTTGCAATTCGACGGCTCCTGGTTCATCGACATCGCCGAACTCGAGCGGCTGCTCAGCGAGCCCGGTGGCGAACGCATCAGAGCATTGGTGCTCATCAACCCGAACAATCCGACCGGTTCGTACGTAAAACCAACCGAGCGTGCACGTATCGTGACATTGTGCCGTGAGCATGGCATCGCCCTTATCGCCGATGAAGTGTTCTTCGATTACTCTCTCGAACCTTTCCCCGGCAACGCACGGCTCGCGGGGGAGCGCGGCGTGCTCACCTTCGCCCTAGACGGATTCTCCAAAATGCTGGCCGCGCCGCACGCCAAAGTCGGGTGGATTCAGGTGTCCGGACCTGCCGAGGACGTTGCCGAGGCACAGCGTCGACTGGACGTCATCGCCGATGATTATCTGCCGATGAGTGACATCATCGCCGAACGGATTCCCGCATTATTGAACGCCGCGCCCGCACAGACCAGAAGGGTGGGGGAGCGCGTGCGCAATAACCTGGCCAAGTTGCACGAGTTGCTTGACGCCGATCCCAACGGGCTGGTCAGCGTGCTACGGGCCGAAGGCGGCTGGAACGTGCTGCTACGAGTGCCTTCAGTCATCGATGAGAACGAGCTGGTGCTGCGGTTGATTGACGAGCACAAACTGACCGGACAGCCCGGCTACTTCTTCGACATGACTTCCAATGGATACCTGGCCGTTTCCCTGCTACCCGAACCGGACGAATTCGAGCGTGGCATCCGCGCCGTGCTCAATACCGTCGCCGCTTTGCTGCGATAGGCCGGTGTTTGCCGGCACCACGCCTGTACTCCACGTACAATAGCGGCATGGGATTCTTGTTTAGACCGAAAGAACTGCCACGCCCGGCGTCGCTGACGTTCACTTTGGATCAGGCCGGGCATACGTATGATGATGGGCACGTGGGACTTGCTCCCACGGACATCACCATCAGCGAGCTGCGGGTGGCTGTGATCGGACTGAACGGCGCAGGCAAATCCACATTGCTGGGTCTGCTGGACGGTTCGTTGAAGGCCAACGCCGGCACGGTGACCATTGCGGGCGGTGAGGAACGTCTTGACCCGGCTGTGAAGAAGGACGCGAAGCGCATCGATAATCTGGTCGGCAAAGTTCGCCGCGAGGAGATTCCGAACAGCTTTTACCAAGCGGCGAATATTTCCGAGGCTGTTTCCGAAGCGCTGAAAAAGCACAAGGTGCCCGAGTCAGAACGTCGTGCGCGCATCGGCAATCTGTTCGCGCATTTTGATTTGGCGCAGGTCTCCAAGGCCAAGGCCAGCGAACTGGACTCCGAGAAACGGCACCTGCTGGCTATTGCGGCCGCGCTGAGCTTTGAGCCGAGTGCGATTGTGGCGGATGAGCCGAGCAAGGGATTGGATGAGATTGGCGCCGCGCATGTGGCCAAGGCGTTGTTCAGCTACAACAAGCAGGTGATTTTCGCCACGCATGACACGGATATGATCCGCCGGCCCGAATACGCCATCGACCGCGTACTGGTGCTGGACGAGCACGCGGTCGCGTTTGACGGAGCGCCGGCTGAGGCTGTGGCGTTTTATGAGGATCTGATTCGCCGCAAGTATGAGGCTGCGAAGCGGTAGCAGATAGGAATCGGCCGTTGGAGGATTGGCATCGGCCGTGAGGTCGATGCCAATCCTCACGCGAAGTAGAAGCCGCGGAAGCCGTACTGGTAGACGCGGTAGATGTATCCCGAACTGAGCACCATCTTGTACTGTGCCTTGAGGTTGCCGTCGTCATCGTAGACGCCGAACAGGCCCTGCATGCCGATGTCCACCAGGTTCAGGTCATCGGACAGTTCCTGTGCGGAGGAGACATACGGCGAATACGGCACATCGAAGTCCTGCACTTCGGTGTAGGTTCCGGCGTTCTCGTCGACCAGGTACTTGCGGAACTGGGAGTTCGAGTTCTCATCCTTGGAGCTCTGCGCGGTCGAAATGCCATCGATCATGGTCCAATCGAAATCAGGACGGGTCATGGCATAACCGAAGTCGTTATCGAACATGTAGATGTAGTACTGGCCGTCCTCCAGCGAGGAATCGTACTGCACAGTGATTGAGTGCTGGCCGCCGGTGTCGCCGGAATCGCCCACCTTGGTCAGGAAGGAGGGCTGCGCATCCATGCCATTCCATACGCTCGGCTCGCCGATCATGTAGTCGAGCGACGGCGTGCCTTCGATGTCATTGATCTTGATCATCGTGGAGGTCTCACGTGCGGACAGCAACGCGGAGCCATCATCCATGAGCTGGATGGTGTTGAAGTGGATCCAGTCCCAACGGTTCGTGGCGGTCGGATCGGATTCGTCGATGCCGGAATGATCGGTGGATTGCTTGTAATCGGGGAACAGGTCGCCGAAATCCACCAGCAGGCTCACCTCGCCGGAGTCGGTGTCCACCTTGATGACCTGATCCTGCACGGCATGGTCCGAATGTTTCAGATCGGTGGCCAGAGAGACGATATTGCCGTCGGAATCCAGCGCGTAATCATGGTGCAGGATGTACTGGTCGCCCAGATTGATGATCTTGACCAGCTTGCCTAGGCGGTTCATGCCGACGAAATGCTTGGTGGAGGCGGAGAACCACATGATGCCGTCATTGTCGAACAGCAGACGGTGCGAGCGGTAGTAGAGCACCGGGATTTCGCCGCGAATCACACCGTTCGCGTCATAGTAGTACATGAAATCCTGCTCGTTGGAATCATTGCCGAGAATCGCGTACAGGCCATTGCCGAGCGTGGTGACCGTGGATTCGTCGGGGGCGACGGCCTGTTCGAGCCGTACTTCCTCCTCGCCGAGCAGTTTCGGGCCGGTCTGCTCGATGGTGCGCGTGGTGGCGTTGCCGTCGGTGTCGGTGATGGTCAGGGTAATGGTGTTCTTGACCTTGGGATCAGTCCCAACACCAGAAACTCGTGCTCGGTGGAGGCGATGTCATTGCTCGATACCGTGGTCGTCTGACTCGCCGTGCTGGTACCGCCGACATTGCCGGAACCGTCGGCGTCGCCGGCGGCGGCCTCACGGTATGCGGCGGCCGCCTCATCGCTGGTGATGGCGTTGGCCGTGTAATCCGGGTACCCCTCAGCGGAAACGGTGTAGCTGACGGTGGAGGCCTGATCGGTGGTGAAGTACACGTACATGGACGTGGTGTTGGTGCCGTACGGGTTCACCTTGGTGTAGATGCTGTCGACTGTGCGTTCTTTGGCGTCGCGCTCGTCGGCGATCTCGGTGTCCATCATCTGCTGGTATTCGTCGGTATAGACGTTCTCGATCTGGGCGTTGAGCCGCTCCACGCGGCGTTCCTTGATGGAGGCGCTGACGTCGTCCTGTGAGAACAGGCACAGACCAATGGCGATGGCTGCGGTGACGGCTGCTGCGGATATTTTGAAGACGCGACTACGGACGGCAGTGGACACGGGGAAACCCTCACGACAGTATGGGTAAACGATTAGTGAATTACGTCACATACATTATGCCGCAGGTCTTGGAAAACACCGGCCGGAATGCTGGGAGAATACTGAAGCTTGGCGGGTCGCCGAGCGGTCCGGTCCTATAGCAGGGTGAACCAAGACTGAACCTGATGCCAGAGCGTCGGATTGTTGGCGATCATCGAATCGCTGCGCGACTGCACGAAGCAACTTAGTATGGCTATGCCCAGCGCCCACAATACGGCCAGCATCACGACCCAGCGCATCAGCCAACGCCACGGAGTGACGCGGGCGATGCCATCGCCTGAAGCGGCGTCGTTGGCCCCCGCCAATGAGCGGCTCGGTTCGCGCCCATTGACCAGCCACAGTAGCCCCGGTATGGACGCCAGCGAGATCAGCCAGCCGAAATCGGCGGAATACCGCCATCCCAAACCGCCGACGCGGCTGTCGAATACGACCAGCACCGCCGCCACGGCCAAGCAAGACATCAGCCATGGCCGCATGCCGTGTGTTTCCAATCTGCGCAGCAGGGGCAGCGCCAAAGCCATCAAGGTCAGTGGCGTGGCCGTGAAAATCGCGCCGACCATCACCTCGTAATAACCCCATTGCGGCATCGGGGCGGGAGAGCCCGCCAGCCACGGGAAACGATCCATGAAGCGCAGCGGCAGGAACAGGTAATACCAGATGTTGGCGGGCATATCCGCGGACGGGGTGGTATACCGGGTCATATCGGATATGGAGAACTGATACGCATTGCCGAAATTGAACGGGGAATCGAACCGAACCATGTTCCACGCCATCAGAGGCGTCACGACGAGAATGGCGGGAATGATTACCGCCAGCGGCGCGCGCAACGCCTGCAACGGCTTGATGCGGCGTGTGCGCAGACCGGTGCCCAGCGCGCGAATCTGCGGCCAGAACAGGGGGAACGCAAGCAATGCGGCCAAGGTGAACGTCGGTCGGCATCCGAAATTCGCCGCAATGCACAAGGCGCCCAAGGCCAGTCGTGGCAGGGAGAGAGGCTTGGCATCGCCCGCCTGCCATCGGTCCGATGGTCTCAGCGGACGGCGGGACGTGTCCGCGCCGAGCCATAGCCATAGTCCCAGCGACGTCAACGTCAGCGATGCGGCGAACGGTATCTGATAGAAGTTCGTGCGATACAGCAAATACCCCATTTGCGCGCTCACCAACGATGAGACCACTACTAACGACGCGGCCGCCACCGAAGTCTTCGGCATCACACGATGGATGACGCGCAGCACCAGCAAGGAGAAGAAGATGATGAACAGCAGCACGAGAATATACTCGGCGGCGGATGTCGGCAGATTATGACCGGCCAGCAGACGATAGGGGACGAACAGCAGCACTGCGGGCAACACGCCAAAATAGGAATACCAGTGACCGTCATAATACGCGTAATCCCAGTAGAGCGGACTGGCTCCATTGGCGAGTAGCTGGGCACGTGTGGCTACGTCATAGGGGTGCTCGGTGGCGGCCAGCTGTTCGGGAACCGGCAAGTCGAGCCAGGGCCGGCCGGCGACCAGCGCATCGGCCACATGCCCATACTGGTCGAAATCATAGGTGTAATCGCCGGAAACGTGGAAGACGAGCGAAGACGTGTACCACAGTTCGTGGATGATGGATACGCCGATAAGCAGGGTAGGAATCGCCAGAAGCCCCACGAAAGCAAGTCGTTGCCGAGTGCTGGACGGGTCAAGCGTGATACGCCACAGGCGCGATCCCGGCCTCCAGACGGCAATCATCAGCAACACCAAGGCCATGGCGAGCACGCGCATCCAATTGATGACGAACGGTACGCGCACGTTGGCGCGGGCGTCGGTGACCGGTACGATCGCGCCGCGCTCTTCCTGAATCCAAATACGCACGATGCCGGCACCCGGCGCCTTGACATAATGGCTGCGAATAGCGTCGGGATTCATCGACTGGGCCTTGCCGGTGATGCCATCGACATCCGCGCGCACATGAATGGTCGCCAGCGGTTTGAAGACTTCCTTATCGTCGTTCGCTTTGGATTCGGCCTCGGCCTGCTCGCGGGCCTTATCGATGACCTTGCTGCTCTCGGTATCGATGCGTAGGTAATCCGACGTGCCGTCCGCGGTCAGTTCAAGATAGGCCTTGGTCGGATCGGTGACGGTCAACATGCCATCATTCCGGCGCGTGAGACCCGAACCCAGCGTGTTATGCACGGCGTTCGTATCCGTGCTCGCTCCGAGCGTACGCCAGAACGGCAGGTTGAACACGATGCACTCCATGGCGGCGATGGCGGCGACGGCGGCCAGCAAGGCGATCAGCAGGCGCACCAAACGCAGCCGGTGCCGGGTATCCGGGCGGCTGGGCAGGTGCCGTTCATGATTCGACGGCATCGGACGGTCTGCGCGAGTGTGGTCTATGGAATGCACGCATTTATTCTATAGGCTTTATTCGGGCTTGATGTCGGGCAAACAAGAGACAATGTGAATCATGCCAAAACGTACATCGGACCATGGGAAGCACAACCGCACGCCACTGCTGGGCGGGCTGAAGGATTCGATGAACGCGCTCGCGGCCGATCTGGGACTGTCCAAGCCGAAGAAGCACGATATGAATCCGTTCGGCGATGCCTTGCGGGAGATCAGTGAGCGTAAAGGCGGCATTATCGACGAACTGACTCGCCATGCAGTGGCGCTGAGTCCTGTAATCAAGCGGCGCACCTTCCCCGAATTGGAGAACGTGCCGGAAGGGCTGGTGCTTGGATGGGCGCAGCTGCCCTCCACCAGAGGCCGTGGCTTTTCGCTTGGCATTTTCCCCGACCGCGATCATTTTGCGCAGGTGGCGTTCGCCGATACGCATGGCCGCGTATTCGTGGGCACCGACCCCAACATGGACGTGCAGGATATGCAGGCGCGATTCATGTTCGGCAAGGAAAAGGAAGTGACTCTGCCGGACGGTGAGCGGCTGGGCGAAAGCGACGAGCCGCGTTCACGTTCCGGTTTCTCCCGTGCAGGCCATGGCCTGGGAAGTGCGCTGCATCATGGGCGTGGTTTGGGGCGTGGCCTTGGTCATGGTGCTGACGGCGTGAAGGCCATTACCGGTGGCGTGGTGGGGCGTGACGACACCGGACGCATGACGTGGCTCGCCTCATGGCTCAAGGCCGGCAACCGGTACACGCTTGAGCAGATGCGTGCCAATCTGCCGCCTGTGATGCGTCATGATTTGGAATACCGCGATGCCATTACCATCGCGTTCTTCGCCACGTATATGTTGCCGCAGATCAATGGTCTGCTCATCGGATTCGGTTCCGGCAATATCTTCCGCCGTCTCAACCGTGAGGCGCCAATCGGTGCGATTCGCCGTTCGGTGCGTGACACTTTGGCGGCACGAGCCCACGGCATGCGGGCCTCCGGTCTGGAGGATCACTTCGCCGATCTGATGCGCGAAGCCGGCGCCCTCGACACCACGCCGGGACTGGAAGCGGTGCATGGCGCCGAACCGTTGCACCTGTACACCTCGACGTATTCGAGCGGCTATTTCTTTACGTGGGATAAGTCCTTGGCATTCGGGCAGGCGCTGAAATCCTTGAAGATCGAAGGCAACCTCAACCGATTCGCTGCGGTGAGCGCTTGGCTGGAGCGCAACGCTTCCTTGGGACGCAACCCTACGGAAGATACGGTGACCCGTGCCGAGGCCGCGCAAATCGACATGAAACTCATTGAGAACCCTGCGATTATGGCGCTTGACCCGTATGATGGCGAGCAGGAGCGTCGGGCCGTGCTGAGCCTGGTCGATATCGCCGCACGCACGGCTGGACAGATTCGCAGTGAATTCCCTGATCCTCGAGATGTGCTGACCCAGCAGAACGTGCCGGATTCGGGTGTGACGAATGCTGCGGGCGCTGAAAGTACTGAGAGTGTTGAGGGCGCTGTAGAACGGACCGATAAGAGCGACACCAACACTCAAGCCGCTCGTCCTTCGTATTCGCCGGCGAGGAGCGACGAATGGGTGTATCGTCAGACCCTCTCCTCACTGTTGCGCCGGTTACGGTTGCCGTATCGGTTTGACGTGGAGTTCCGGTCGCGCTTGGATTCGGGTGAAGTGGCCATTGGCTTCACCACCGCCGGCACCTCGATGATGCCCGATAGCCGGTATGACACCACTCGACGTACGTGGCGTGCGCTGAGTAGCGCCGAACGCGCGTCAATGAGCGCCGCCTACAACCTGCGTGTCGGCCTGATGATGGCCGCGCTAAGTTTCGGCACCAGCGAATCCGTGCGCCAGGTGTCGTTGCACATCGATTCCATTGGTCTTGAAGAGGCGATTGCCGAACAGGATTCCGCCATCGAGGCGATGATGAGCGAGGCCCTAAGCGCCTTCGAACATCTACGCAGTGGCGATTTGGGGCGTGTGGGTTCCAAAGCCGACCCCAAAGATGGTGATTTCCATGGCGACCCGACCCGCCCCATCACCCATGAGGAGACGTTCGGGCAGACGGCGTCCGGTGACGAACGCGGCACGGCCGGGGGAGCAGGCAACGGTACCGGACCGTCTGCGGATGCTACGGATCAGGCCGCGGCCGAATCCGCTGACGCCGATGGCGCTGCGTCCATCGATTCGCAGTTCGAAGACCTGATGAAGGGCATCGATATCGACGAAATGGCGTTCGGCATGCCGGACGATACCGGCGCAGGCGACGACCTGGGCGGTATCGGCGGCGAGGGCGTCGGCACTGACGGTGCTGATGGGGCCGCCGGCATGGACGATGATCCGATGAGCGTGCTGCGCCGCAATCCCACCGTGCGCAATATGGTCACCGTCACCTTCACCCGTGATGCCTTCCTCAAGCGACTGGACACCGCTGGGCTTGACAATCCCGAGGAAACCTACCGCATGTTCGGTGCCGTGATGGACGTGGACGGCGAAGGTGGTCTGAAACCCATCAGCGCCGACTTCGACTTGGCGGACAGCCGGTTCTCTCCCACCGGATCCCAGGAGGAGCCCGAACTGGCCGACCGTCAATTCAGCCCGGCGACCGCTCACGTGCTGGGCGCACAGAATAGTGCCGGACTGGCTATCCAGCGAGTGGACCTGCTGCAGCATGGCGTCAACGAATTCCACGATATCGCCAGGAACACGTCGCTCGGCTCCGTGGAAAAGGCCCAGCGAGCCATGCAGGTCATCGAATCGATATGCGATCCCGAACTGACCGATTTGGCCTCTCAGGTCACCAGTGCGTTGATCGATGGCAAGGACACGCCGGACTTCACGTTCACGCTTGCCGACGATCTTGACAAGGAGCGTCTGCGCGCCCGAGACATGCTGTTCTCGGGCCAAGCCGATCAGGCCATCGAAGCGGCCGAAGCGGCCGTGGCCCATTTGGACCAGGTGTATGCGGCAGGCCATGGCGTACCTCGATACTTCAACTCCTATGCCGAGCGCGTGGTCTACAACCGGCTGTTCGCCACATTGGACGAGCGTACGGTGCTTATCCCGGACAATCTGTTCTACGCGCACATGGAGCTGGCTGACGTGTTGAGTCAGATCAAGGGTGCCGAGGCGGCGATCCCGCATCTCAACCGTATGGTGGCGTACGCGCCCGCCTACCCGCTCTCACATCTGAAGCTCGCCATTCAACTGGCCCGCAATGAGGATTGGGATTCGGCACGCGCCGCCTGCCTGAATGCTCTGCGCGTGGCCTTGGACCGCGACGATGCCGCGTTCGCCTACTACCGGTTCGCGTACGCCGAATGGATGCTCGACCGGTTCGACACAGCCGCCGCAGCCTACATTATGAGCGATCACATCGCTCCCGGGGCCATTGGTTCGCTGGAAAGCGAACTGCAGGAACTGGTTTCCCGTGCGGACTCGCAGTGCATACCGGTGCCTGAATCGGTGGAGGCCGCCGCCCATGTGCTTGCCACGCATGATCTGCCGGTCTGGCCGCATATCGAAGTGGCTGACATCGTGCGTGACGCCGCTCGCGTGTGCGTGGATGAGGGCATGTTCGTGCCGGCCCGCACGCTCTCGGTGGCTGTGGCCCGCATGAATGACGGCGAAGGCGATAACATCGACATCATCCAAGCCCAGTTCCTGCGCTCGCTATCCGCGTAGCCGCCTGAGGGGAGTTGACGGTATAGCCGGCCGAGGGGAGCCGAGCCCGCTAGGATAGACAACCATGAGCACGAACGAACAACTGGCATGGGATTTCGACGATGGGGATGTGGCCGAGGTCCGGCCTGATACCGGTATTGCACGTTTTGCCCCTGGCTCCGAACAATGGATAGCCGCACTGCAGCCCACTGACGACGACGCGATACGCCTCGACCGTTTCGACGTGAACACGATGACCGCTGAGGCCGCCGCCCGCCTGTGGGCTCGCGTGGCCGCATGGGTGGAATCCGATCAGATCGCCTACTACATCGACGACTCACCCGTCAGCTCCGACGCCGCTTACGATGCGCGCATGCGTTGCCTCGAACGACTCGAAGCGGCGTTCCCCTCACTGGACAATCCGCAGTCGCCCACCCATCGCGTCGGCGGTTCCTTCTCCAACGACTTCGCCTCCGTGCGCCACCCCAGCCGCATGATGAGCCTTGACGACGTCTTCTCCATCGAAGAACTCAAGGATTGGTACGACTCGGTGATTCGCGACCTCGATTGGCCTGAATCCAAGCCCCTGCCCATGAGTTGCGAGGTCAAAATCGACGGCCTCGCCCTGAACCTCATCTATCGCAACGGCGTGCTTGAACAGGGACTGACGCGCGGCGACGGCGTTACAGGCGAAGACATCACCCTGAATGTGCGAACCATCGGCTCCATTCCCGCAAACCTCGGCGGCCCCAAGGAAGACGTTCCGGACTTCGTGGAAATCCGAGGCGAAGTGTTCATGCGTTGGGATGATTTCCACACCCTGAACAACGAGCAGGAGGACGCCGGACGAGCGCCCTTCGCCAACCCACGCAACGCCGCCGCCGGCTCGCTGCGTCAAAAAGACCCTCGCATCACCGCCACCCGTCGCCTGAGCTTCTATGCGCATGGTCTGGGGCAGCTCACTTGGGGGCCGGACCATCCGCGCGGCACCCATGATGTGGTCGCCGACCAGTCGCAGGCCTACGATCTATACACCAAGTGGGGCGTGCCGGTCTCCCCGCACAATCGTGCGGTGACCTCATTCCAGGAGATCCTGGACATGATCGAGTACTACGGCGAGCATCGTGGCGACATCGAGCATGCACTTGACGGCATCGTCGTCAAGGTCGATGACCTGGGCCTGCAGCGTACCCTCGGCGCCACTTCGCGCGCGCCGCGCTGGGCCATCGCCTACAAATACCCGCCCGAAGAGGTCAACACCGAACTGCTCAACATCACCGTGCAGGTGGGGCGTACCGGCCGTGTGACGCCGGTCGCCGTGCTCAAACCTGTCTACGTGGCCGGCTCCACCGTGGCTCGTACCACGCTGCACAATGGATTTGAAGTCAAACGCAAGGGCATTCTGATCGGCGACACCGTGGTGGTGCGCAAGGCCGGCGATGTGATTCCCGAACTGGTCGGCCCGGTGCTTGAACGGCGCAAAGGGCGTGAGGACCAGCTGCGCGAATTCGTCATGCCCGAGTTCTGCCCTTCATGCGGCGCGAAACTGTCACCCGCCAAGGAGGGTGACAAGGACATTCGCTGCCCGAATGTGGAGAGCTGCCCGGCCCAGTTGACCGAGCGCGTGATTTCGCTGGCCTCACGCAAGGCGTTCGACATCGAGCACTTGGGCGAACAATCGGCCATCGCTCTGACCAACCCGGAGGAGAACCGGCCTGATTCGGTGGCGACCTACGCGCCGAACATCACCGAGGTTCTGGTCGCCCCCGGCGAAGAGCCTGACCCGTACGAGCCGGTGGAAGGGCTGGAATTGCCGGCCGCGCAGAAGCCGGTGTTGTCTAACGAATCCGGGTTGTTCAACCTGACCGCCGCCGATCTGCGCGACGTGCGCGTGTGGCGTGAGGCCGCAATCGTCGAGGTGCATGAGACGGTCGGTGCGAACGGTAAGAAGAAAAAGGTGCGTAAGCGTGTCGGCGGCTCTGGCCTGTGGCATCAGGTGCCTGCTTTCTGGACCGCGCCCACGCCGGCCAAAAAGCTCACGGCCAAGCAGCTGGCCGAACGCGCGCAAGGGGAGGCCGCAATCGAATCTGCCGAAACACAGGGAGGTACCGCCAGCGAGACGACCGGCGCACCTACCGGGGCTGAGGCGCCACTTGGTACTATGCCGGGCTTTGCCGCAGCCTCCTATCCTGAGTATGACGTGCCGGCCGACGCGGTTATCGTGCGCGTGGATCACAAGACCACGCGCACTGGCGTCACGGATGTACCGGTGATCATTCGGCCCGGCGAAAACACGCGCAAGATGTTCGACGAAATGGACAAGGCCCGTCACGCCGACCTGTGGCGTGTGCTGGTCGCGTTGTCGATTCGCCGGCTCGGTCCGCCTACCGCACGCCTGATTGCCTCGGCGATGGGCTCGCTGGCAGCCATCGAAAACGCCACGATTGAAGATCTGACGGCCATCGACGGGGTGGGCCCGGAAATCGCCGAATCGGTGGTGAACTGGTTCGCCGCCACCCGCGAACCCGGCGACTGGCGCGGCGCGACTTTGCGTGCTTGGCAGGCCGCCGGCGTGGGCGTCGACGAGGCCGAGACCAGTTCGTTGCCGCAGACGCTGGCCGGCAAAACCGTGGTGGTCACCGGTTCATTGGAGGGCTATTCGCGTGATTCCGCCAAAGAGGCGATTATCGAGCGCGGCGGCAAGGCGGCCGGTTCGGTGAGCAAGAAGACCGATTACGTGGTGATTGGCGCAAACGCCGGCTCCAAGGCCGCCAAGGCCGAGGAACTCGGCATCCCCATGCTGAGCGAAACCCAATTCGCCCAGCTCCTAGCCACCGGCACCATCTAAAATAGCCCCCTCAGACGCTTCATTAACCCCCTCTGATGAGGGGGCTGTCAGCCTTTAGGCTGACTGGGGGAGAGAAAAAGCGAATCCCGCCCCAGTGTGACTTACTCCACTCCCTCTGGCATGCCGCCGCATCACACGCTAGGGTAGAACAGGCCCTAAAGGAGGATACGGATTTATGAGCGACGCACGTCAGATCGAAGCCGACATCTACGAACGCCTGAGCAAGGTCATCGACCCCGAGCTCGGTCGTTCGGTCACCGACCTCGGCATGATTGCCGCCATCGAAGCCGCGCCCGCATCGTCGGACGCCGGCACTTACGACGTCACCGTGCACGTTGAGCTGACGGTTCCCGGATGCCCACTGAGCGAGACCATCACCAGCCAGATCAATGGCGCGGTCAGCTCCTATCCGGGCGCACAGCTGCTGCCTCATATCGAAGTCGGTTCGATGAGCCGTGACAAGCTGGCCGATCTGGTCGCCGACCTCAAGGCCGAACGCAAGCAGAACCCCTTCAGCAAACCGGGTGTCAAGACCCGCATCTTCGCCATCGCCTCCGGTAAGGGCGGCGTCGGCAAGTCCTCGGTTACCGCGAACCTGGCCGCCACGTTTGCGGCCCTCGGCTTCGACACGGCCGCCATCGACGCGGACATTTATGGCTTCTCACTGCCGCGCCTGTTCGGCGTGCATACACAGCCCACCAATCTGAATGGCATGCTCATGCCGGTCACCGCGTGGGGCGTGAAACTGATCTCCATCGGCATGTTCGCCGGTGCTGACCGGGCGATTCTGTGGCGTGGGCCGCGACTGCAGCGCTCCTTGGAACAGTTCCTGTCTGACGTATGGTGGGGCGAGCCGGACGTCCTCTTGCTCGACTTGGCTCCCGGCACCGGCGACATGGCGATTTCCGTGGCCCAGGCGCTGCCCAACGCCGAACTCGTGGTGGTCACCACCCCGCAGCCCTCCGCTTCTGACATCGCCGTGCGCTCCGGACTCGTGGCCCTGCAGGTGCCGATGAAGGTGCGTGGCGTGGTGGAGAACATGAGCTACTACGAGCACAAGGGCGAGAAGCTGGAGATTTTCGGTGCCGGCGGCGGTCAGCGCGTGTCTGAACAGCTCACTCAGGCGCTGGGCTATGACGTGCCGCTGATGGCCCAGCTGCCGCTGGAACCCGAAGTGCGCGAGACCGGCGAGGCCGGCCGGCCGGCGGTGCTGGACGCCGACGGCGCTTTGCGTACGGATGGCATTGGCCAGACCTTCCGAGGGTTGGCTGAACGGCTGTTGGCAGTGTGAGCCTGCGCAGCCTCACACTTTTGTAGGCGGCGTTGGCGTTTAAGTCCGGTTCGCTGCTGGTGGGCGAATCGCTTGACCACAGCACCCGCGACCTGGTGGTCGAGGCAATGGAGCGCACTGCCGGCGTGGATAGGCTCATTAACCTGCAGGCCATTCACATGGACGAGGACGCCGTGCCGCGCTGCCTTGGTATGAATGGGAGATCTACGTTGAGCCCGATATCTGGCGGGTGCCTCGCAGTAAATAACGGCATAGCGCATTGTCGGTGCGATGCTAAGAGGTAATGGCCCATGAGCGGTTCCAATCGGCGAGATTGCGTTGCCGGGACACCACGACATGGGCCATCTCGATAAAACGATGCCGCGTGTCGGCTGTTCTCAGGTCATCCGCAGTGACGAGAATGACGATCCAGCCGAGCAGTTGCAATGCGTTTCGCTTTGCCGCGTCGATTCGCATTTGTGCCGGATCGGCGTGATAGGCTCCCTGATATTCGAACGCGACGCGGCAGTCCGGATATGCCATATCCAATATGACGTATGAGTTGCCGATATTCACGCGATAGTTGGCGGTGGGGCATCCCAAGCCTGAATCCTTCAGCATCCCAAACAGCGTGTTTTCCGGCGGAGAATCCGTGTTCTCTGTCATGTAGGGCAGTGCCTCGTGGCATTTGTTACGACTTATGAACCGCGGACTGATTTCCAAGTAAGTATCGAAATCCTTGCGAGTGGCCATTCTGCGCCGTTTATCGCGGCTCATCAAAGAGGCTCCAATGGCCGCAAGTTCCTCCAATGTAGAGTATTGGGCCATCTGAGCCCACATCATGACCGGCGAGGCAATCCAGAACTGTTCATAATCCTTTTTGCGGATATCCAGTTTTCCCTTAAACACATGGAAGACCACGCCTTTGATTCGTCTGCGTTTGTTGGCACTGGAAACACAGGCGTGCACGGCATCAACAGATAGCGTGCAATGTCGGGGGATGGGCGCGCCGTAGTAGTTGGCCGCATTGATGTATCCCACCAGCAATGGACCTTTCGAACGGCGCGCAGCATCATTGCAGCGTTCACGTTCTGCTCGGCGTCGGCCGACAATATCCTCATGCATAAAAGAGCTCATGGTGCGACCGTAAAGCTGATTTGGACTTGAATGCAAGCCAGGCAGGGCAATGTGGTTCCAGCTTATGGAGTTATCCACATTGTCTATTTGCGCAGAGAACGGTTCTCAGTAGTATCTGTGCGCTCAAATGAACAAGAACATAACAATCTCACATCATCGCAAATGGCGACATGGCAGTGATTAGGGCATATTCCATGTGTGCTTCGGGCGTAGAGAAGTGTGCACAGACATTATTGAGAACCGTTCTCTGCGCGCCTATCTGGCTACGACCTCGGTGGGCAGGAGCCCCGTGCGCTGGAACGGCCGGTCCTCGATCTGGTCAAGCACTAGGGTAGCCAAGCTGACGCCGAATGCGTCCATTGGCTGGCGCACGGTGGTCAGCTGCGGGCACGCTGGCGTCGGCGTCGACGTCGGCAAGTACGACGGTCCGATGATATAGGCGATTCGTCGATACCCGCGCCCCAACATATGCTCGGTGAGCTTGCGTGAAGCGAGTCGGTTGTCGATGTCGACGGTGGGGAAGGGGTGGCGCTGCCATAGCCGACGCCGGAAATGGCGACTGGCACGCTGATATTGGCGAATCCCTGAAATAGCGGGTCGTCCTTATGAAATGTGTTGAGAATCCACGGGCCGTATCGCATGGCGCAGCGCAGTCTGCACCGCCCCGCCGCCGAACCAACCCCGGCAAGATCGCGCGCCGCGCCGGCACCACTATCCTCGCCCTGCTGTTCTGCGTCGTATGGTTCTTCCCGGTCTACTGGATGATTATCACCGCCGTAAAGCCGCGCGATGAGATCATGACCACGACCCCCGTGTTCTGGCCCATGCACCTCTCGATCGTCCTGTCGATTATTGTCGCGTTCTTCGCGTGCACGGCCCTGACCCTGTACCGCTTCCGCGGGCGCAAGCCGATCATGGTGTTCGTGCTGGCCATCCAGATGACCTCTGGCGGCATCATCCCGCAGATCATCATCTACAACCAGCTCGGCCTGCTCAACAAATACAGCGGCCTGATCCTGGCGTACATCGCCATGGTGCTGCCGTTCGCGATCTGGAACATGCGCGGGTTCTTCCTGAACATCCCGAAGGACATCTTCGAATCCGCGGCCGTGGAAGGCGCGAACGACTGGCAGATCCTGTGGAAGATCACCTTCCCGCTGGCCGCGCCCGGCATCGTCTCGACCTCGGTGTTCGCGTTCATCAACGCCTGGAACGACTACATGATCGCCCATACGTTCATGAAGGACCAGTCGAAGTACACGCTGCCGGTATGGCTGTCGTCCTTCTCGACACCCACCATGGGCACCGATTTCGGCGGGCAGATGGCCGCTTCGGTGACCTTCTCGTTGCCGGTGGTGGTGTTCTTCATGCTCATCCAGCGCAACATCATGAAGGGTGTGACGACCGGTGCCGTGAAATAGCGTATGCCGCCGTACCTCACCAAACGATTCGTCCGCTGATGGCGGCGTGACCGCGTGTCGCCTGCCGTCAGCGGATGAACGATAATAAAAACAGTATGAAAGGAACAGCTGTGCCCACATTCGAATATAAGGCTGATGCCGCAACGCCGTGTCTCACCCTGATTCCCGCTCCGGTGACATTGGAATACACGCATGGCACGGCTATGATCGGGTCCTTGGTGACGATCGAGAAACGAATTCCCGAATATGCCGTCACCGAAGATGCCGATGAGACCTGGGAAACGCTGCCAATCGAGCAGCTGTCCAGCGAACTCGAGCGTTACTGCGGCGTCGCCGTCCGTACGCGCCGAGTACTCACAGCCACAGATGAAGCCGACGCCGGTGCCAATGCCGCCGAAAAAGCGCGAGATGCGGGCGTGGGTGCGGGTGCGGGCGCGGGTGCGCCGGCAGCGATGAACGGCACCGTCATATTGCTGTGTGTGGATGCGCGATTGGCGCATGACGAATACACGCTGGATGTGTTCGCCTCAGATACCATCGCCGTGCGTGGTGGCAGCGAAAGCGGATTGCGGTACGGCATGCAGACACTGCGGCAGATGATCAGGCAAACCTCGCGGACCTTGCCCTGCCTGCATATCCAAGACAAGCCTGCGTTCGCGGTGCGCGCCTACAGTCTTGACGTGACGCGCGGGCGTGTGCCGACGATGGCGTTCCTCACCTGGTTCATCGACCAGCTGGCGTTGTATAAGTACAACCAATTCCAGCTGTACGTGGAACATGCCTTCGCTTTCGGCGAGCTCAGCGAAGCGTGGCGCGGCACTGACCCGCTCACGGCCGACGACATCATGTTCCTGGACGAATACTGCGCACACCACGGCATCGAACTGGTGCCGTCCTTGGCCACTTTCGGGCACATGTATATGAACCTGCGCACCCGTGAACATCGTGGACTGGGAGAGTTCCCCGAAGACGCCGACCGTCCGTTCAGTTTCATCGAACGAATGGAACACCACACACTGAACGCAGCCAACCCCAAGTCGCACGATTTCGCCTCGCGCCTAATCGAGGAATACGCGCCGCTGTTCCGCTCGCGGTCCTTCAATATTGGTGGCGATGAGACTTTCGACTTGGGCCGTGGCCGGTCCGTACAGGACTCGCCGGGCGCCAGTCGCGATGAGCTGTATGCCGATTTCGTCAAAGACCTATGCAGCACGCTTGCCCATCGTGGTCTACAACCGATGCTGTGGGCGGATATCGCGCTCGAGAATCCGCACACCATGGACTTGCTGCCCGGCGACATCACGATGCTCAACTGGATGTATGAGCCGGATATCGACGAAAGCAAGATCCAGACCATCGCATCACAAGGCCGCCGCCAATTCGTGTGCCCTGCCGTGCGTGCGTGGAGCCGGTTCTTCCCCGACTATGACGGTGCCTGGCTGAACACGTACCGCATGGCGGTGGCTGGGCTCAAATATGGTGCGGAAGGCATGGTGGTCACCGATTGGGGTGACTATGGGCATGTCAATGATCCGCGGTTGAGCGTGCCGGGACTGTGCTACGGTGCGCAAAACGCGTGGAACCCGGTTGCAATTGACGCATGCGAAATGAACCATCGGATTTCTAATCTGGCGTATGGCGACGAATCCGGTTGGCTTATGGATTCACTCGCTCGCATCGACTCCGATGGAGTGTCGTTCCCCTGGGACCTCGCCGTGCAAGTGCTGGAACTGGAATACGGTTCCGGCACCGGCATGCTGAATACGGATGTGGCATCGTATGTGGAACGGTCGTGCGGGGGAGAGCTCATGTTTGACCGTGCGCTGGGATGCGCCGACGCGCGCCGCCGATTGCTCCTGCGGAACCATGCCCGTCTCGAACGACGCCGGGATTGCGACCGGGCGTTGATTGATTGCGGCAGTGCGGTTGTCGCGGTGCTCGATGGCTCGGCACGAGGAGGATTGAACCCGGAGCTGCTGTGGGTGATGCTGGATGGGCAGCGGTTGTTCAATAGACTGGGTGAGGAACTGCTGGTATTGGCTGGCGGCGAGGACGCCTGTGACACCAAGGATGTGACCGGCCGTGCGCTGGATGCCTCGCGCCGCGCCCGTCTTGCCGCCGATTTGGAGTTGTGGTTCGAACGGTACCGTGTGCAGTGGCTGTCCATCGGCCGTTACGCCGAATTGGCGCGTATCGCCCATGTGGTGTGGTCGTTTGCGGACATATTGCGTAGGGGAGCGCTATAGGGGGGGCTCGCAGAAATTCGGTCCTGCTGAGAACAATGTGAGGCTTACGCGCCGTCAAACGCACATGGTGATTTCAAAAATGGCGAATTGCTGCCATTCTTGCACCTGTGCGTTTGATGGGAAATGTGCGTATGCCTCACATTTTTTGCATAAAGCATGAAAATGTGTGAGACCGGCGTCAAGGTCGAATTCGAGAAGAAGGCCTTCGAACAGATTCGCCAGAACGCCTCCCAGGTCCTCAACTCCGACGACGCTCCGGACGTTACGGAATACAACAAGGGCAACGCCACGTCCGGCCTGCTCGCCAGCCAAGGCCTGCTCACCAACCTCAACGATTACGTGTCCGAATATGGCTGGGACAAGATTATCACCGGTTCCTTGGCCGACACCGGCAAGTACGATGAGCAAGGCATGATGGGCTCCGGCGACTGGTACGGCATCACCACCGGCGCGGTGAAGTAAGGTCATTCGCACAACAGGCAATTCAATCAACAAGCAGCACATATTGATTTTGGTTTCGGCTGCCTTGTTCCCTGGCGGTCGAAACCACCTCTCCACCAAGGAGCAGCAACAATGAAGTTCACCAACGGCTACTGGATGATTCGTGACGGCGTCGACGCCCTCTACGCTCGTGAAGCCTACGAACTGGCGGCGGATGCCACCACCGAAAGCCTCAACGTCCTCGCCCCGACCTCCGTGGTGCGCGGCCGATACGATACCCTGAACCTGCCCACATTCAATGTGGACATCACCACACCTGCGGAAGGCGTGATTCGTGTGTGTGCCGAACACTGGCAAGGCGCCACCGAATACCCCGGATTCCCGCTCAATGCCGACGAACCCGGCAACCGTGATTACGTGACCGTTCAGGCGAACGGCAATGGCGACGGCGAAGTCGGCGTCAATGGCGCGGATGTCACGCTGACCACTGGCGGACTTACCGTGAAGGTCGTCAAGGGCGCCCCCTGGAACCTGACCTTCATCGGCGAGGACGGCAAGGTGCTCACTGAGTCCGCAGGCAAGTCGCTGGGCCGATTCAAGCTCGGTGCCGAATCGAACGTCACCGCCCAGCCGGTCAGCGAATTCGGTGTGACCATGGACGGTTCCGCCCGTGATGAATCCGACGTGTTCATTGCCATCCAGCTGCATCTGTCGGTTGGCGAAGACGTATACGGCTTGGGCGAACGCTTCGGCGCTTACGTGAAGAATGGTCAGAGCGTCGACATCTGGAATGAGGATGGCGGCACTGCTTCCGAGCAGGGCTACAAGGACATCCCGTTCTACATGACCTCCAATGGGTATGGCGTACTGGTCAACAACCGCGGCCATGTCTCCTTTGAGATCGGTTCCGAGAACACCGAGGCCACCATCAACTCCTTCATCGACGGTATGGCCGAACGTGATATTCCGCTGGCGGCCTTCCACTACGACTGCTACTGGATGCGCGAGTTCCATTGGTGCGATTTCGAGTGGGACAAGCGTTTCTTCGGCGACATCGAATCCACGCTGAAGCGCCTGCACGAGGACAAGGGCCTGCACATCTGCGCTTGGATCAACCCGTATATCGGCCAGCGCGGCGAAATGTTCAAGGAGGGCCGAGACAAGGGCTATCTGGTGCGCAAGCCCAATGGCGAAGTCTGGCAGACCGACTTCTGGCAGGCCGGCATGGGCTTGGTGGACTTCACCAACCCGGCCGCCCGTGAATGGTTCAAGGACAAGGTCAAGGCGTTGCTGAATCAGGGCGTGGACGCCATCAAGACCGATTTCGGCGAGCGTATCCCGCGCGACGTCGTCTGGTATGACGGCTCTCCGAAGCTCTCCATGCACAACTGGTACACCCAGCTGTACAACCAGGCCGTGTTCGAAGCCATCGAAGAAACCTACGGCAAGGGCAACGCCTGCCTGTATGCGCGCTCCGCCACCGTCGGCGGCCAGCAGCAGCCCGTGCATTGGGGCGGTGACTGCGAGTCCACCTTCAATGGCATGGCCCAGTCCTTGCGTGCCGGCCTGTCGCTGACCTCCTCCGGCTTCGGCTTCTGGAGTCACGACATCGGTGGCTTCGAAGGTGCGTTCCCGGATCCGGCCGTCTACAAGCGTTGGGTGGCGTTCGGCATGCTCGGCTCCCACTCGCGACTGCACGGTTCCACCGTGTACCGTGTGCCGTGGCTGTTCGACGAGGAGGACGAGAAGAACGGCGTCGCATTGGTGCCCGGCCAGACCGCCGTGGATGTGGTGCGCGAGTTCACCAAGCTCAAGCTTGAACTCATGCCGTATGTCTACCAGCTTGGCCTGCAGCCTCATGTGAACGGTACTCCGGTCATGCGTTCCATGTTCGTGGAGTTCCCCGATGACCCGGCATGCCGCACGCTGGACCGTCAGTATATGTTCGGTCCGTCCATGCTGGTCGCCCCCGTGTTCACCTACTCCGGTGAGGTTTCCTATCGATTCCGCTGTGGGTGCGCGATAGCAGCGTAACGACATGAACATTTCAGCGTGGTGCTGGAACACTTCGGTGTTGCGGCACCACGCTTTTGTGCTGATATGGGGATTTGTACTAGTCGAATCCGCGAAATGTTCAGTAAATGTTCACGTAGCGAAATCGGCATAGAATGCGAGCAAACGCATAACGGCACGGTGCTGTTCATGCGTACACCAACGCCAGACGAACCGCCGGAAAGAAGGGGTCTCCGTGATTGAGACAGTGGACGATATCAAGACGATTGCGAACGTCGGCACGGGAACCATGGGCCACGCGATCACGTTGCAGTTCGCGTTGTCCGGATATCCGGTGCATCTGGTCGGCCGCGGCGAGGCCTCGCTGGAGAAGGCGATGAAGGCGATTCGTTCGGATGCCGAGGACTTTGCCGAAGCCGGACTACTCAAGGATGGCGACACCTTGGACGCGGTGCTGGCCCGCATCACCGGTTACGCCGACTATGCGAGCGGCGTGGCGGACGTGGACTTCGTCATCGAATCCGTGGCCGAGAACCTTGACATCAAGAAGTCCGTCTGGGCCGAAGTGGAGCACGCCGCCCCCAAGGACGCGATTCTGTCCACGAACACCTCCGGCCTGAGCCCCACCGCGCTGCAGTCGGTGCTGAAGAAGCCCGAACGCTTCGTGGTGGCGCACTTCTGGAACCCCGCGCAGTTGATGCCGCTGGTCGAAGTGGTGCCGGGTGAGAAGACCGATCCGAAGGTGGTGGACATCACCTTCGACCTCATGGCCAAGATCGGCAAGAAGCCGGCGAAGATCAAGAAGGAATCGCTGGGCTTTGTGGGCAACCGCCTGCAACTGGCCGTGCTGCGCGAGGCGTTCTACATCGTCCAGCAGGGCATCGCGGACGCGGCCACCGTGGACGACGTGATGAAGTACAGTCTCGGCCGTCGCTGGAATCTGGTCGGCCCCCTCGCCAGCATCGACCTCGGCGGCCTCGATGTGTTCTATAACATCAGCACTTACCTGTTCGACGATATGGACAACGGCACCGGCCCGAGCCCGCTGCTCGCCGAGAAGGTCAGGGAAGGCAATCTCGGCGCCAAAACCGGCCAGGGCTTCTTCTCCTGGCAGGGCGAGGACGGCAAGCGCATCATCGAATCCCGCAACAAGGCCCTGCTGCGCGCGCTGAAGAACGACGCCGCGGATGCCGCCGCTGCGCAGGCGTGAGGCATAAATATCAAGGATCGGTGACGACGATGACGTCCACAGAACACAGCACGCGAGCCGACATGCTGGCCCATATGGGCAGCCTTCAGCAGGCCGCCTACGTGCGCCCGATCGAATACTAGGAAGGCCGAGCCCACGGCCTCAAGGCCATCGAGGTGAAGAACGGTCCGTTGCGTTTCGTGTCCATGGCCGACCGCGCCCTCGACGTCTGCCAGTTCGAATACCGCGGCGAGAACCTCGTACTGCGTCGCACAATCACCAGCGTGTACGGCCGGCTGTCGATCACGGTCGAGGATGAGGTGACCAACGAATCCTTCCGCGACGATCAGTCCCGAAAGCGTGTACCTGCACGAGCTCGCCGCCGACGAGAACGGCCGCAGCTTCGCCGCCGTGGTCAACCGCAAGCTCGGACTCGGAGTCGTCATCGACTTCGACGCCAGCCTCTTCCCATACTTCATGGAATGGAAGTCGACGGGTGCGGGCGACTACGTGGTCGGCCTCGAACCCTCGAACTCCAGCGTCCACGGCCGAGGCTGGCACGAGCAGCGCGGCGACCTGCACGCCATCGCCCCGCAGGCCAGCGAACGCAAGTCCCTGACCTTCACCGTCATCGAAGGCGAGGCCGCGATTGACGGGCTCATCGTCCGCCGCGACGCCCTGCTCGGCTGAATTGTGAGATAATATCGGCCGATATGTGAATGGCTGATTAGCGTGGGGAGCATGGTTACCTGGGATTCGGAACAGTATCTGCGATTCAAACGGGAGCGCACGCAGCCGGCGCGTGATCTGGCGATGCAGCTGCCGCCGGACGACGGCAGCGTCACGCGCGTGCTGGATATTGGCTGCGGGCCGGGCAACAGCACGGCCGTGCTGCGCGAGCGCTATCCCCATGCCAAGATTCTCGGCGTCGACAGCTCGCCGGTCATGATCGAGACAGCGCGCAAAACCTATCCCGACATCGATTTCCAGCTGTGCGACGTGTCCGCGCGGCTGGACGAGCTGCCGGCCGACTTCGACGTGGTCTTCTCCAATGCCTGCATCCAATGGGTGCCGGACCATCCGCATTTGATTCCCGGACTGCTCGCCCGGCTCAGGGTCGGGGGAGTGCTGGCTGTGCAGACGCCGATGAACTATGAGGAGCCGATTCACCGCATCATTGGAGGTATCGTGCACTCGCCCGCGTTCGCGGACAAGCTGCCGCAGCAACGCGAGTTCTACAACCTCACGCCGCCCGAATACTGGGAGCTGCTGCATGCGCATGCCAGCGCCTTCCGCATGTGGAAGGTCACGTACATGCACACGCTGCCCTCGCATGAGGCGATTATGGACTGGTATCGCGGCACCGGCATGCGTCCGTATCTGCAGGCGCTTGACGACGCCAGCCGCAAGAAGTTCGAGGGCGAAGTGTTCGCCCAGGTCCGCGAGGAATACCCCACACAGTCGGACGGCAGCATCATCTTCCCCTTCCCGCGTTTCTTCTTCCTCGCGACTCGGTAGAAGCTCGCCGGATTCGCGTACTGGGCGGCGCGACCTGTTTCCCGCGCCGTCAGCTGTGGGTTGACCTCGCTACTGGGCTTGCGGTGATGCCGCTGGCTGCTGCGCTGCTTCCGATTGCGATGGCATTTGCATATGCGGCGCAATCCTCGGGACTGTTCGGCATCGGGCTTGGTGCGGTGACCATGATCATCGGCCTGTGGATGCTGCTGCGGCGGCGCTGGACGGTGCCGGCGTCGGGCGAAGATTCCCCGGACGATGCCGTTCCTGCAGTCGAGATCACGGCTGAAACCGAGGCGTAGGGCGTCGCAATGCCTGTTTACAATCGACCCGAATGGTCTTTGTGGTGAGAAGAGGCATATGGTGAGGCTGCCGACGTTGAACGTGAATTGGAGTCGCGATCGGGTCTACGTGATTCGGCGCGGAGTGGTCGCCTGCTGTATCCTGTTCTGCCTGATCGGCGCCGGAGGCGAGACCGCGGCGGCGCAGCGCAGCTGGCCGCGAGCCGACACCGCAACCGCCGCCGCAACCGCAGCGGCGAACGAGCCCACGGCCGTTACCCGCAAGCAGGTTCCCGATAGCGGCAAACAGGGCGGGTCGCGGAAGACGCAGAACACGCAGAACGGCGATGACAAAGCCGCGCAAAGCGTGGACTGGAAGGGACCGACCGGCAAACAGCCCGACCTATCCCAGTACTCCGACCTGAGCGTGGAGGTCAGTCTCGCCAAACAACGGGTGTACGTCAAGTCCGGTGGCCAGACCATTTATACGATGATCGCCAGTACCGGCGTCGACGACGCCACCCCGCACGGCTCGTACACCATCGATACGCGCGGTGAACACTTCTACAATGCCGAAGAAGGCATGGGCGCCGACTATTGGGTGCAGTTCTACGGTTCGTACCTGTTCCACTCGGTGCCGACCGGCGAGGCCTTCGGCGACTATCTGCCGGAGGAGGGTGCCAAACTCGGCCAGCCCGCCTCGCACGGCTGCGTGCGCCTGGCCGTGGCCGACGCGCAATGGTTCTATGACCAGGTGCCGGACGGCACGCTGGTCACCATCGCGTAGGGTGGTCTCTCCCTCAGTCTCGTTGCGCTCGACAGCTCCCTCGTCAGAGGGAGCTTATCAGAGGGAGCTTAGCTGATTAGCGCGCTTCGGGCGGGCGGTATTGGTCGTCGGCGGTGAAGCAGGTGCGGTAGATCATGACCATGATCAGGCCGTCGGCCAGCAGGGTCAGCGCGGCGATGGCGTCGAGGACCACGAACTGGTACTTGGCGGCGTTGAGCGGGTCGCCGCCGGCGATCACCTGACCGGCCATCATGCCCGGGATCGTCACGATGCCGCTGGACGCCAGCGAGGCGGTGGTGGGCAGCAGGCCCAAGCGAATCGACGAGACGATGGACGGGCGGGCCGACTCCCACGGGGTCGCTCCCAGCGCCAGCATCATATCCACCTCGTCACGCCGCTCCTCCATGCTCTCGTAGAAACGGCTCAATCCCACCGCCAAGGCGGTTACGGTGTTGCCCAGCAGCATGCCGGTCAGGGGCACCACCAGCTGGGGCGCGTACCACGGGTGCGGGCGCACGATGAGCTCGGTGACCAGCGCCAGCATCAGCAGCATGGTGATGACCAGGCTCAGGAAGATCGGCCCGGCAAGGCCCTTGGGGATGCCGCGTGCGCGGGACATCACGATCTGCACGGCCGCCACCAGCATGACCGCCATCAGGGAGAACACCATCCACACGTTGTTCGACCGGATCACGTAGCCGATGATGAAGCCCATGGCGCACAGCTGCACCAATGCGCGGCACGACGACCACATCAGGGTCTTGCCGATGCCCATGTGCATCAGTTCGCTGATGATGGCCGCCACGGCCACCATGCCCAGCGCGATGAGCAGACCCCAGATATCGATGTTGTAGGAATTGCCCAGATCGCCGCTCATGCCTGCGTCTCCTCATTTTCATCGGCGCCGTCAGGCACCGCGTTCGCGTCCTGCGCCGCCGAGTCCGTCATCTCGCGTTCGGTCAGCCGCCCCTTGTCCAGCGTCAGCGTGCGGGTGGCCCGTCCGTCCGGCGGACGGTGGCGGATGCGGATGATCGCCATGCCGCGTGTGGCGGCATCCGCCATGATCGTAGCCACCTTGGCTGCGTTGTCGTCGTCGAGACCGGCATCTACCTCGTCGGCCAGCAGCACCTTCGGGTCGGTGAGCAGTGTGCGGGCCAGGGCCACGCGGGCCGTCTGCCCGCCGGACAGGTCGTGCGGGGCGCGCTCCAGATCGATGTCCTCGCAGCCCATCGCGTCCAACGTCGTGCGGATGCGCTCGTCGGGCAGCAGCTGCTCGGCCTTGCCGCCCTTGCCGCGAATCGCGAGCGTCCAGGGCAGGCGGATCGCCTCGGCCACGTTCTTGCCCGTCAGAATCGGCTTCTGCGGCAGGTAGGCGACATCCCGCCGCCACTGCTGCGGCGTGAACTCGCCGCTGCCCTTGCCTTCAAGGGCGAACGCGCCGTGCGCATGCGGGTTGAGCCGGGCGCACGCGGTCAACAGACTCGACTTGCCGGAGCCGGACGGTCCCACCAGATCGACGATCTCGCCGCGCTCCACAGCAAAGGACAGGTTCTCGAACACCGTGCGTTCGTCGTCCGCCGGCGATTGCGCGGGGATGACGCAGGACACGGATATGGCTTCGAAGAAGGATCGCATATTCATCCAGTCTAGCCGGGGGCACATGGGAAACCCCAGCGTTCACTTCCTGTATACCCGGTGTGGCATAATAGCCGAGGCATTTTTTGGGCTTTGCCTAAGCTAGTTTGAATTTGAAATAGGTGAATAACGTGGCACAGACTACTAACGACATCAAGAACGGATCCGTCCTGAACCTCGACGGGCAGCTGTGGACCGTCATGAAGTTCCAGCACGTCAAGCCGGGCAAGGGCCCCGCCTTCGTGCGCACCACCATCAAGAACGTGCTCTCCGGCAAGATCGTCGACAAGACCTTCAACGCGGGCATGAAGATGGAATTCGAGACCGTGGACAACCGCACTCTCCAGTACTCCTACGAGGACGGTGACAACTTCGTGTTCATGGACATGACCACCTACGATCAGATCATGGTTCCGAAGACCCTTCTGGGCGACAAGGCCAAGTTCCTGCTCGAAGGCACCGACTGCCTGGTCTCCTTCCACGACGGCACCCCGCTGAGCGTCGATCTGCCGGGCTCCGTGGTCCTGACCATCACCCACACCGAGCCGGGCCTGCAGGGCAACCGCTCCAACGCCGGCACCAAGCCGGCCACCGTTGAGACCGGAGCCGAGATTCAGGTCCCGCTGTTCATCAATGAGGGCGACCGCGTCAAGATCAACACCGAGGACGGTTCCTACACCGGCCGCGAGAACAACTGATCTCCGCATCCTCAACAGACGACCGACCGTATAAAGGACTAGGACAGCAGCAGTATGGCACGTTCCACCGCGCGCAAAAGGGCTCTGAACACCCTGTACGAAGCCGACGAAAAAAGCCAGGATATTCTCTCCCTGCTTGACGAGCGCATCGCACATCCCGGTGCCCAGACCCCGCTTCCCGACTATGCCATTGAAATCGTCAAGGGCGTGGCCGAGCACCGTCGTCAGATCGACATGACCCTGGACGAACACTCCACGGGTTGGAAGGTCCGCCGTATGGGCGTGGTCGATCGCAACATTCTGCGTATCGCCGCTTGGGAGATTCTGTTCACCGATGATGTGCCGGACAAGGTCGCCATCGACGAGGCTCTGGCATTGGCCAAGACCCTGTGCGATGACGATTCGCCCGCTTTCATCCATGGCCTGCTGTCTGCGGTGTGCACCGCCAAGAATGCAGCACCGGCACCGGAGTCCGTGGCAGAAGAGGCCGATGAGGAATCGTCCGATTCCGCTGCCGCCGCATCCGAGCCGACCGATGAGGGCGATGTTTCCGATTCGCCCGATTCGTCCGGTGCATCCGACGAGCCTGCTGCCCCGTCCGCTGAGATTCAGCCGACGGTCGATTAGTCATTTGTTGTTCAGCCTCCCCATTCGGGAGGCTTTTTCATGGGCGGACACTTGTGCCGCCGTACATTCTCAAGTCGGCACCTTGCCGACAGCCCCGCCAGCGGGGGTGAGACTTTGCGTCCAACGGCGTGTGAGTCTGCGCTGGCCGTTAACCTTGGTACGAATACCCGAAAAACATAAGGGGGTTTTGGTGAGCCAGAACGAGTCCGGGACCATCGCAATTCCGATGTATGACAAGGACGATGCAGTCCTCGTTTTGGAAGACGGACAGGTATATGTGGGGGAGCCATACGGCGCCCTCGGCGAGACGACCGGTGAGATCGTCTTCGCCACCGGTATGACCGGATACCAGGAGACGCTCACCGATCCGAGCTACGATCGCCAGATCGTTGTGCAGACGTTCCCGCACATCGGCGATACCGGCGTCAACAGCGAAGACCCTGAGTCCTCCCGCATCTGGGTTGCCGGATACATTGTGCGTGATCCCTCTCCGAACGTGAGCAACTGGCGTGCCGAAGGCAGCCTGGACGACGACCTCGCCAAGAACGGCATCGTCGGCCTGAGCCACATCGACACCCGCAAGCTGGTGCGCCACCTGCGTTCCGCAGGCGTGATGCGCGCCGGCATCTTCTCCGGCGACGCCCTGACCGATCAGGCCACCGGCGCGCTCAAGACCATCGAGCAGCTGCTCGAAGACGTCAAGAACACCCCGCAGATGCAGGGTCTGAGCCTGTACGACGAGGTGTCCACCAAGGAGACCTACACCATCGAACCGTGCGGCGAGTACGAAGGCAAGGAGCCGCTGTACACCGTGGCCGCTGTGGACCTCGGTATCAAGGGCATGACCCCGCACCGCATGGCCGAACGCGGCTGCCGCGTGCACGTGGTGCCCTCCACCATCACCTTCGCCGAAATCGAGAACCTGAACCCGGACGGCGTCTTCTTCTCCAACGGTCCGGGCGACCCGGAACAGGCCGGTCCCGAAATCGAGCTGCTGCGCCAGGTACTTGACGCCGGCTACCCGTTCTTCGGCATCTGCTTTGGCAACCAGCTGCTCGGCCGCGCACTCGGCTTCGGCACCTACAAGCTCAAGTTCGGCCACCGCGGCATCAACCAGCCGGTCAAGGATCTGACCACCGGCAAGGTCGAGGTCACCGCCCACAACCACGGCTTCGCGGTCGACGCCCCGATCGGCAAGCAGGTCGACGCGCCGTTTGAAAACGGCAAGTACGGCAAGGTGTTCGTCTCCCACATCGATCTGAACGACGACGTGGTCGAAGGCCTGCAGTGCGTGGACATCCCCGCATTCTCCGTGCAGTACCACCCGGAGGCCGCAGCAGGCCCGCACGATGCGGCCTACCTGTTCGACCGTTTCTGCGAACTTATGAAGAACAACTCCAAGGAAGGTAAGTGATATGCCGAAGCGCACCGACATCAAATCCGTGATGGTCATCGGCTCCGGCCCGATCGTGATCGGTCAGGCTGCGGAGTTCGATTACTCGGGCACCCAGGCATGCCGCGTCCTTCGTGAGGAAGGCATCCGCGTCATCCTCGTCAACTCCAACCCGGCCACCATCATGACCGACCCGGAGATGGCTGACGCCACCTACATCGAGCCGATCGCCACCCCGATCCTCGAGCAGATCATCGCCAAGGAACGCCCCGACGCGCTCCTGCCTACCTTGGGCGGCCAGACCGCGCTCAACGCCGCCATGGCGCTGGGCGAGGCCGGCGTCCTGAAGAAGTACAACGTCGAACTGATCGGTGCTTCCCTGGAAGCCATCGACCGTGGCGAGGACCGTGAACTGTTCAAGAAGGTCGTTGACGAGGCCGGCGCCGAATCCGCCCGCTCCGACATCGCCCACAGCATCGAGGAAGTCGACAAGATCGCCGAGAAGTTCGGCTACCCGCTGGTCGTGCGCCCGAGCTTCACCATGGGTGGCCTGGGCTCCGGCATCGCCCACAACGAGGAGGAGCTGCACCGCATCGCCGGCGCCGGCATCCATTACTCGCCCACCGACGAAGTCCTGATCGAAGAGGGCATCGAGGGCTGGAAGGAATTCGAGCTCGAGCTCATGCGCGACCGCAACGACAACGTCGTGGTCGTCTGCCCGATCGAGAACGTCGACCCGGTCGGCGTGCACACCGGTGACTCCATCACCGTGGCCCCCTGCTTCACCCTGACCGACCGCGAATACCAGAAGCTGCGTGACATCGGCATCGCCATCATCCGTGGCGTGGGCGTGGACACCGGCGGCTGCAACATCCAGTTCGCTGTTCATCCGGACACCGGCCGCATCATCGTCATCGAGATGAACCCGCGCGTCTCCCGTTCCTCCGCACTGGCCTCCAAGGCCACCGGCTTCCCGATCGCCAAGATCGCCACCAAGCTGGCGCTCGGCTACACGCTCGACGAGATTCGCAACGACATCACCCAGTCCACGCCGGCCTCCTTCGAGCCGACCATCGACTACGTGGTCACCAAGGTGCCGCGCTTCGCTTTCGAGAAGTTCCCGGGCGCCGACCCCACCCTGACCACCTCCATGAAGTCCGTGGGCGAGGCCATGGCCCTGGCCGGCAACTTCCAGGAGTCCCTCGGCAAGGCCATGCGCTCCATCGACAAGCGCCACATGGGCTTCAATTGGGATGGCGAGAAGCCGTCCGCCGAAGAAGTGGCCGAACTGCTTGAGACCATCCACACCCCGACCGAACACCGTTACCTGCAGCTCATGCGCGCCATCTGGGGCGGCGCCACGCTGGAGCAGGTGTTCGCGGCCACCAAGATCGACCCGTGGTTCCTGAAGCAGATCTTCCTCATCAATGAGACCGCCATGACGGTGCGCGAGGCTGAAACCCTCACCCCGAAGCTGCTCAAGAAGGCCAAGCTCGCCGGTCTGTCCGACGTGCAGGTGGCCCACCTGCGTGGTTTGGGCGATGAAGGCGAGAACACCATCCGCGAACTGCGCTGGACCTACGGTCTGCGCCCGGTCTACAAGACCGTCGACACCTGCGCCGCCGAGTTCGACGCCGCCACGCCGTACTACTACAGCTGCTACGCCGACGAAACCGAGCTGCGCCCGCGCGAACGCGAGGCTGTGATCATCCTCGGCTCCGGCCCGAACCGCATCGGTCAGGGCATCGAGTTCGACTACACGTGCGTGCACGCCGTGCAGGAGCTTGGCAAGGACTATGACACCATCATGGTCAACTGCAACCCGGAGACCGTGTCCACCGATTACGACATGTCCGACCGCCTCTACTTCGAGCCGCTCACCTTCGAAGACGTGCTCGAGATCTACGAGGCCGAGAAGAAGATGGGCCCGGTCAAGGGCGTCATCGTCCAGCTCGGCGGCCAGACCCCGCTGTCCCTGGCCGCGCGTCTGAAGGCTGCCGGCGTGCCGATTCTCGGCACCACCCCGGAATCCATCGACTTGGCCGAGAACCGTGAGCTGTTCGGCGAAGTACTCAAGAAGGCGGAGATGAACGCCCCGCGTTACGGCACCGCCCTGAGCCTCGAAGAGGCCAAGGAAGCCGCCCACCGCATCGGTTACCCGGTGCTCGTGCGCCCGAGCTACGTGCTCGGCGGTCGTGGCATGGAAATCGTCTACGATGACAAGCAGCTCAACAAGTACGTGGACCGCGCACTTGCCGAGGCCAAGGCCGATACCGTGGTCTCCGGCCGCCTGCCCTCCCCGCTGCTCATCGACAAGTTCCTGCAAGACGCCATCGAAATCGATGTCGACGCACTGTTCGACGGCGAGGAACTATACATCGGCGGCATTATGGAGCACGTCGAGGAGGCCGGTGTCCACTCCGGCGACGCCGCCTGCACCCTGCCTCCGTCCACCCTGTCCGACGACCAGATTCGTCGCCTGCGTGAAGGCACCTACGCCATCGCCAAGGGCTGCCATGTGCAGGGCCTGATCAACGTGCAGTACGCCTTCATGGCCAACACGCTGTACGTGATCGAAGCCAACCCGCGCGCCTCCCGTACCGTGCCGTTCGCCTCCAAGGCCACCGGCGTGGCACTGGCCAAGGCTGCTGCCCGCATCATGGCCGGCGAAACCATCGCCGATCAGCGTGCCAACGGTCTGCTGCTGCCTAAGGGCGACGGCGGCGACATCCACCCCGGCCAGCAGGTCGCGGTTAAGGAATCCGTGCTGCCGTTCAAGCGCTTCCGCACCCCGGTGGGCAAGACCGTCGACATCCTGCTCGGACCTGAGATGCGTTCCACCGGTGAGGTCATGGGCTTCGACCGTGACTTCCCGCACGCCTTCGCCAAGAGCCAGCTCGCCGCCTACGACGGTGGCCTGCCGACCCACGGCAACGTGTTCATCTCCGTGAACGACACCGACAAGCGTCAGCTGCCGTTGATCGCCGTTCGTCTCGAGGAGCTTGGATTCAAGCTCTGGGCCACCGAGGGCACCGCCTCCGTGCTTCGCCGTTACGGCATCGAGTCGAACATCGTGGACAAGATCAGCACCCGCGTGGACACCGATCCGGAAGCCCCGGTCGAGGTGCATCACGCTGCCGGATCCGTGGGCAAGAACGTGGTTCAGCTCATCGAGGAAGGCAAGATCGACATGATCCTCAACACGCCGAACTCGCGCGGCTCCCGTTCCGACGGCTACTCCATCCGTGCCGCCGCCATTGCCGCCGATCTGCCGCAGTTCACCACCATCACCGAGTTCCAGGCCGCACTGCTCGCTATCGAGGCCGTGAAGCATAATGATTATCAGATCATGAGCATTCAGGAGCATTCGAAGCAGCTGTTCGAATTGGAGCGACGGGAGTTCTGATGACTACACTCAGCAGTGAGGAATTGCAGGCACAACGTTCGGATTTCGGTCTGCGATTAAGCAATTCAATGGCCAAATACGGGCCGCTGTGTGTGGGCATTGACCCGCATCGCAAGCTCCTCACCGACTGGGGATACAACGTCGACGCCGAAGGCGCCGAACTCTTCTCCATGCGTATGCTGCAGGCCGCCAACGGGCGCGCCGCAGCAGTCAAATTCCAGACGCCGATGTTCGAGCGCTACGGAGCCAAAGGTTTCGAAGCGCTCGAGCGCGTGCTCTACGCGGCACGACAAATGGGCGTCATCACCATCGTCGATTGCCTGCGCGGCGGCCTGTCCACCACGATTTCCGCCATCGCAGACGCCTATTTCAAGCCCGGTGCACCGTTGCTGGCCGACGCCATCACGCTGCTGCCGTACTATGGCGCGCGTTCGTTGAACGGCCTGATTACCGAAGCGCTGGAAAACGGACGCGGCGTGTTCATCGCCTCCCTGACCTCCAACCCGGAAGGCATGAGTCTGCAGACCGCGTTGCGTCAGAGCGGCGATTACAAGGGACGTACCGTGGCCTACGGCATCGCCTCCACCGCGCAGAAGCATAACGTGGATATCGAAGGCATGGGCTCGGTTGGTCTGATTATCGGTGCCACCATCGGCCAATGGATGCAGGATTCCGGCGTGGACCCCTCCAAGTTCACCGGTCCGATTCTTTCCCCCGGTTACGGTTGGCAGGGTGCCGAGGCCAAGGATCTGAAAACCGTGTTCCGCGGTACGCGCGGCAACGTGCTGGTCACCGTGTCCCGCTTTATCGCCTCGCATGGGCCGGATATCGCCGCACTGAGCCAAGCCACCGAGTCGATTGCGCTTGACGTACGTCAGGCGCTGATGGAAGCCACTGTCGAAGGCTCGGAAAACCAGTAATCAGAACGGAATCAGATGTCGCGGCATGCGTACGTGTCTATCTCATCGCGTACGTCGCATCACGATTCATATTCTTCCCTGTTCGTCGGGGCTGTAGCAGTTACCGGTCATCTCGCCGGTGAGCCGTTACCACGTTGGATTCATAATCGCTGCACACCACATCATCTCCGGAGGAACCCATGACTGAAAACACCCATGCTGGCCGTCTAATCGTCCTGACTGGCCCCACCGCAGTAGGTAAGGGCACCGTGGAAGCCAAGCTGCGCGCCGACCACCCCGAAGTGTGGGTGTCCGTCTCCGCCACCACACGCGCTCCGCGCCCGGGCGAGGTTGATGGCGTCAACTATTGGTTCCTCACTGAAGACGAGTTCCTGGCCCGTGAGGCGGCCGGTGAGTTCCTGGAAACTGCAGTGGTGCACGGCATGGCCCATTATGGCACCTTGTTGAAGCCTGTGGAGGAACATCTGGCCGCCGGTGTGCCCACGATTCTGGAAATCGACCTGCAGGGTGCCCGCCGCGTCAAGCAGCGCGCCGCCGAGCTCGACCTCGAAGTGGTGTACGTGTTCATCGCGCCGCCAAGCTTCGAAGAGCTCGAGCGCCGCCTGATCGGCCGCGGCACCGAAACCGCCGAACAGCAGGCCCGTCGCTTGGAGACCGCCAAGGTGGAGCTCGCCGCCGAAAGCGAATTCGACGTCACCATCGTCAACGAAACCGTCGATCAGGCCGCTGCCGACCTCTGGTCCGTCATCGCCAAGGAATACGGGCTGTAAACTACCTCTTTACCACCAACTGCTGGTGGAGGATTTCGGCGCTGTTTTTGGCCGGCGCCTGCTTCCAGCGGATTGCTTCGGTTTCGTGATGCTCGGTGACATAATGCCGCATCCATTCGAAGCACTGCTGGGTTTGGATGGCATCGCTTAATGCGCGGTGCTCCTCATTGTCCGCGATGCCGAAGCGTACGATCAGGTCGGCCAGACGGTGATGCCGCTGCGCGGGGAACAGGGCGCGGCTGATCTGCATCGTGTCATAATCCGCGCAGGCAAAGCCGCAGCCGGCGATATGCCGGGTGTTGTAATCCAGGAATCGCAGATCGAAGCTGACGTTATGGCCGACAATCGGCTCAACGGCGGGACCGGCAGCCGGGGTAGCGAGCCATGCGATGAATCGGGGAAGCACCTCGTCAATCGGATCGAGATCGGCCACCATCGCATCGGTGATGCCGGTCAGCGTGGTGATCTGACGCGGAATCGGCCGCAAGGGATTCACCAGCTGCTGGAATTGATCGACGATATGCCCCTCCCGCACGCGCACGGCACCGATTTCCGTGATGGCGCAACTGTTCGGGTAAAAGCCGGTGGTCTCCAAATCCAGCGCCACATAATCGGTGGGGAAGACGGCATCGTCCATGGCGATTCGCCCGCCGGCACCATGATTGGGCTGGGATGGTTGGCCGAAAACGGTAATGCCGGAAGTGGTCACGGAGGCTCCTCATATCAGTCGGTGTTCGGTGACTTATTGTACCGGCAGCCCGGTCTGTCGGTACAATTTTTCCCTCCCGGATTTTCTCGGATATATTGGTTAGGCGGCCGGCAATTGCGCGGCGCATCGGGAAGGGAGCACAGCTGATGAAACAGATAGTGGCAGGCATCGTGGCGCATGTGGACGCGGGCAAGACCACGCTGTCCGAGGCTCTGCTCTACCGTACCGGTGAGATCCGCAAATTGGGGCGAGTGGATCACGGCGATGCGTTTCTGGACACCAATTCCTTGGAGAAGGCGCGAGGCATCACGATTTTCGCGCACCAGGCATTGGTGGAACACGGCGACCTGCGCCTGACCTTGCTGGATACGCCGGGGCACGTGGACTTCGCAGCCGAAACCGAACGTGTGCTGCGTGTGCTTGATTACGCGATTCTTGTGGTCTCCGGCACGGATGGCGTGCAAGGCCATACCGAGACACTATGGCGTCTGCTGGCCAGATACGGTGTGCCGACGTTCATCTTCGTCAACAAGTGCGACGCCGCCGGATTCGACCGCGAGGCCATTCTGGCACAGTTGCGCAAACGCCTGAGCGATGCGATATATCCGCTGCCGGCAATGGAGCAGTCCACTGAGGGCAGCGCGGTACCGTTGGACGCGTTCGCCGAAGACATTGCCACCCTGGACGAGGAGGCGATGAACGACTATCTGGAACATGGCGCGCTGTCCGTGGGCAGATTGCGAGCGATGATCGCCGTACGCGAACTGTTCCCCGTATATTTCGGCTCGGCATTGAAACTCGAAGGGGTCGAGGAATTCCTGGACGGGCTGGAGACGTTCACCCGCGAACGTGAATGGCCGGCCGCCTTCGCCGCACGCGTGTTCAAAATCGCCCACGACGGCCAGCACAACCGTATGACGTGGCTGCGCGTCACCGGTGGTGCGCTCAAAGCCAAGGAGATCGTCTCTTCATCCTCGTGCGCTGCGGCGTCATCAGCACCGTCGCCGGTACAGGGGGATGATGGCACGGTATGGTCCGAGAAAGTCGATCAGGTGCGCGTCTACAATGGCGCCAAATTCGAGACGGTCACCGAGGTGCCTGCCGGATCGGTGTGTGCGGTGACCGGACTGACGCGGACCTTCCCCGGCGAAGGGCTGGGAGCGGAACCGGACGCCGAATCACCGTCGCTGCAACCCGTGTTGACCTACACGGTGTTGCCCGCCGGAGCGGAATCCGATACGGCCGGCACCTCGGGAGCGGCCAAACGCGGTGACGCCGGCCATAACAACGTGAATCAGGACGATGCCGAGCATGATGCCGCCAAGTCGGGAACCGGCCGCAATGAGGAGAACGACACCGCCGGCCAGACCGCGGCGGACAATAGCTCGCCGGCCCGTCCCCAGTTCGATGATCTGACCTTGCATAAGGTCATCACCGCATTGCGTGAGCTGGAAGACGAAGACCCGTTGTTGCATGTGGTCTGGGTGGAGCGGTTGGCCGAGATTCATGTGCAATTGATGGGCGCGGTCCAGCTGGAGATCATCCAGCAGACCCTGCACGACCGGTTCGGTCTGGATGTGTCGTTTGGCCCCGGCTCCATCCTGTACCGTGAGACCGTCACTGCGCCGATCGAAGGCGCAGGTCATTTCGAGCCGCTCCGTCATTATGCCGAAGCACATATCCTGCTGGAACCAGGGGAGCCGGGCAGCGGAGTCACTGTGGCCTCGGCCCTGTCCGAAAACGATTTGGACCGCAATTGGCAACGGCTGATTCTGACCCATCTGACCGAGCGTGAGCATCTCGGTGTGCTCGTTGGCGCGCCGCTCACCGATATCAAGATGACTTTGGTGGCTGGCCGCGCGCATCTGAAGCATACCGAAGGCGGCGACTTCCGCCAAGCCACCTATCGTGCGATTCGTCAGGGGCTTATGGAAGCCAGAGCTGGAGTCAGTGGCCGGCCCGAGACGCCGGTCGAGAGCCGTCCGGACACCGCAGGGGAGGGCAACTGCCGACTGCTGGAACCGTGGTATCGGTTCCGGCTCGAAGTGCCAGCAGACATGATCGGCCGTGCCATGAGCGACATCCAGCGCATGGCCGGCACCTTCGAATCCCCGGTCACCGATGGCGAATACGCCGTGATCGAAGGCGAGGCGCCGGTGTCCGAGATGCGCGACTATGCGATGGATGTGAACCAGTACACGCACGGCCATGGCCGTTTCTCCGCCACTTTCGGCGGCTACAAGCCATGCCATGACGCCGAACAGGTCATCGCAGCCGCCGCTTACGATCCCGAAGCAGATCTGGACAACACCCCCGACTCGGTCTTCTGCGCCCACGGTGCCGGCTACCCCGTCAAATGGTATAAAGTCCCCGAATTCGCCCACGTCGACTACGCCATGTGAGGTGGTGACTACCAAATCTGCGGCCGAATGAATCCGTTGGTCTCCAAGAACCGTTGAATATCGCGCATTTCCGGCATATTAATGGAATGGGCCATGCCCGGATACACTTGTTCGGTCAACGTGCCGTGCTCGTGCCAGAACTCACCCATCGCCGTCACATCGGCTTTCGGGAAGATGTCGTCTGCAGCACCATGCCCATAGAACACCGGCGGCTTCAACGAAGCCAATTCGGCATCGCCCGCAACGGACCCCGGTGCCAGCCATCCAGAGCAGGAGACGGCTGCGGCATATCGCTTCGGATTGAAACGCAGCAGATGCGCGGCCAAGAGGCCGCCCTGCGAGAATCCCATGGCAACCACCGGCCGAGTGGCGGGAATATGCTCCGCAACCCATGCATCAATGGCTTGGGCGGCTTCAGTCGCCTGCTTGTCTAATGATTCGCCCTCCGGCACACCTTCATGCGCCCACGCACCGAACCATGTATATCCCATGCCATAGGCGATGGGTGCCTGCAAACTGGCATAATCAGCCGAACCGGCACCGCAATAGTTCAGCAGATCGGGCAAATCGTATTCATTGGAACCCCAGCCGTGCAACAGCACGAACACCGGAGCGGTTTCGGGACCGGTCAAACGGGTCAGAGCTTTGGTGATCTTCATAGCCTCAGTGTATCCACCGTTTGGGCGACAATAATGCCCTGATGTTCGCCCATCGAGTAACGTCCCATAAGTAATGCGTATAGCGCAGCGGCCGTGCCACGTGTTCTGATACTCTACGATGACACGGCAGGGGGACAGGTATGTTCGGCCCCCGAAATCGTACATGGGTGGCTAAGACCGTTTATGCGCAGGAGAAGAAACGAGAAGCAAAGGAAGGAGCGCGCCCAATGACATTCGATTGGTCGTTCGTGCAGCGTTACGCGCCTTTCTTCGTCAACGGCACATTGATGACCTTATTCATATCCGTGTTTGGCATATTGCTTGCCATCGCGGTGGGTCTGGTCTGCGCTGGCGTGGAAATCGCGCGTATCCCGGTCGCCCGGCAAATCGTGAGAATCTACATCGAACTCAGCCGCAATACGCCATTGCTGGTACAGCTGTACTTTCTGTACTTCGGCCTGCCCAAACTCGGCGTAGTATGGTCCGCCGAAACCTGCGCGATAGTCGGCCTTGGATTCTTGGGCGGTTCCTACATGGCCGAGGCAATGCGCGGCGGATTGGAAGCGGTGCCCAACGTGCAGCGCGAAACCGCGTACGTGCTGGGACTGACTTCCACGCAAACCATCACCCGAGTCATTCTGCCGCAAGCAGTGTCCACCGCCATTCCCGGCGTAGTGGCCAATGTGATCTTCCTGTTTAAGGAATCGAGCGTCGTCTCCGCCATTGCGCTCGCCGACGTGATGTACATGGCCAAGGATCTGATCGGCATGTATTACAGCACCTATGAGTCGTTGTTCATGCTGGTCGTGGCCTATCTGGTGATTCTGCTGCCGATTTCCATCTTCGGCACATGGTTGGAGCGGAGGTTCGATTATGAGCGGCGCTGAAATACTGCTCCAGCCGGGCGTATTCCCACGTCTGTTGCAAGGCCTGTGGGTCACCGTGTGGATAGCCGGCGTATCCGTAGGCGCGTCCATCCCGGTCGGCCTGTTGGTGGGCTGGTTGATGACGCTGAAGAATCCCGTGATCCGGGCCGCGATGCGCATCTACCTCGACTTCATCCGCATTATGCCTCAGCTGGCGTTGCTGTTCCTTGCCTACTACGGTTTTGCTCGATGGTTCGATTGGAATCTCGATGCCACCGGTGCCTGCGTGCTGGTGTTCATCCTGTGGGGAGGCGCCGAGCTGGGCGATCTGGTGCGTGGCGCATTGCAGTCGATTCCCAAAGTGCAGTACGAATCGAGCTACGTACTGGGGTTGAGCCCGTGGCAGACCTTCTCCCGGGTGATTCTGCCGCAGGCTGTTCGCCGTATGCTGCCGGCATCCGTAAACTTGGCGACACGTATCGTCAAAACGACATCATTGGCCGTGCTGCTCGGTGTGGTCGAGGTCATCAAGGTCGGCCATCAGATTATCGACGCGAACCGATTCCAGTTCCCGACTGGAACCTTGTGGATTTATGGCGTGATTTTCTTTATGTACTTCATCGTGTGCTGGCCGCTGTCCATTGTGGCCCGCCGACTGGAAAAGAGGTGGTCGAATGACTGAACCCGAAACGACCTGCAAGGGTTTCGAGGTGAATCATCTGGTCAAACAGTATGCGAATGCCGACAAGCCGGTGCTGGATGACATCTCCTTCAAGGTGGAGCATGGTTCGGTGCTCGTGGTGCTGGGTCCTTCCGGCTCGGGCAAGTCGACGCTGCTGCGCACCATCGCCGGTCTGGAACCGATTCAGGGCGGCACGATTTCCATCAACGATCAGGTGATCGATGCCGGCAAGCCTGGCACGGAACGAGCCGGACGATCCGACCGGTCCAGTGAACTGCGCACGCGTATCGGCATGGTGTTCCAAAGCTACGATTTGTTCCCGAACAAAACGGTGCTCGGCAACATCACCATGGCGCCGGTGCTCGTGCAGAAACGCGATAAGTCCGAGGTGGAGGCTGAAGCGATCCGGTTGCTTGGCCGCGTGGGACTTGCCGATCGCAAGGACTCTTGGCCGCACGAATTGTCCGGCGGTCAGCGCCAGCGTGTGGCCATTTGTCGTGCGCTGATTCTGCACCCGGAAGTACTGCTGCTCGATGAGATTACGGCGGCTCTCGACCCCGAAATGGTGCGTGAAGTGCTCGACGTGGTGCTCGAACTGGCCAAGTCCGGGCAGACGATGCTTATCGTCACCCACGAAATGCAGTTCGCGCGAGCCATCGCCGACCACATCATCTTGCTGGACGGCGGGCACATCGTCGAGGAATCGTATGATGCGCAGGCGTTCTTCGAACACCCGCAAACCGAACGTGCGCAGCAGTTCCTGCACACCTTCGAATTCGAGTGATTCGATTGTGTCATATCGACGTATTTGAGAAGAAATATCAATAACAACAAGAGAAGGAGAACCCAATGAGTATCAAGGTTGGGAAATCATTCAAAGCACTGATTGCCGCAGGCGCGGCATTGGTAATGGCGGCGTCCATGGCCGCATGCGGTCCGTCGGCAGGCACCCCGAGCGAAGCGAAGTCCTCCGACACGGGCACCAGCTCCAGCGCCAACGCCAAGGCCCGCAGCCTCGACGAGATCAAGAAGAGCGGCAAGATCAAGATTGCCGTCTTCTCCGACAAGGCGCCATTCGGCTACGTGGACAAGGACGGCAAGTACCAGGGCTATGACGTCTACTTCGCCGAACAGCTGGCCAAGGATCTGGGTGTGGAGCCGGAATACACGTCGGTCGACCCGGCCGCCCGTGTGGACGTGCTCACCTCCAACAAGGTCGATCTGGTGCTCGCCAACTTCACCGTCACCGATGAGCGCAAGGAGAAGGTCGACTTCGCCAAGCCGTACATGAAGGTGGCGCTTGGTGTGGTCTCCCCGGAGAGCGCCCAGATCACCGATGTCAGCCAGCTCGACGGCAAGACCCTGATCATCGCTAAGGGCACCACCGCCGAAACCTGGTTCGAGAAGAACGCGCCGAACGTCAAGCTGCAGAAGTACGACCAGTACGCCGATGCCTACAACGCGCTGCTGGACGGCCGTGGTGACGCCTTCTCCACCGACAACACCGAGGTGCTCGCCTGGGCCAAGTCCAACAAGGGCTTCAAGGTCGGCATCACCCACCTTGGTGACGACGACACCATCGCGCCCGCCGTGCAGAAGGGCAACACCGAACTGCTGAACTTCGTGAACGACGAGATCGTCAAGCTCGGCAAAGACAACTTCTTCCACAAGGATTACCAGGAGACTCTGGAGCCGGTCTACGGTAACGAAGTCAACCCCGATGACATCGTGGTAGAAGGCGGAGCCGTCTGACGGACAGTCCGGTGGACTGTCCGTAGGCGACGCCGAGCCGCGGCAGCGGCGAGGTGTGTTGGGCCGGTCGTCAGGCCGTCCATTCTTGCAGGACGGAGAGGTCTGATTATACCCGTCCATAACCAACACATATAGCAACGCCGGCCTTCGGGCCGGCGTTTTGCGTTAAGGTCGTAATCGTGCCGCGCGGGGAACGGCTTCGCGCAGATGACGCAACACTTTAAGGGGGTGCGCAATGACCAGGTTCAATACTCAGCTCGTCCACGGACTGCCGGTTGGAGACAACAACACCGGAGCCGTGAACCCGCCGATCTACAATTCAACGACATATGCTTTCGAGAGGGTCGGCGCGATGCCCCGTTACGACTATGCGCGCAGCGGCAATCCCACACGTGACTTCCTGGAACAGCAGATCGCCCAGCTCGAGCAGGGAACGCGTGGTTTTGCGTTCGCCTCCGGTCTCGCGGCGATCCACGCGGTGCTGAGCATTTTCAAGCCCGGCGACCGCATCGTGGTCGGTGACAATATTTATGGCGGATCGTATTCCCAGCTCAATGAGTTCTTCACTCGCTGGGGAATCATCGTTGAGGCCGTCGACACTCAGGACATCGCAGCATTGGAGGCCGCCGTCAAGGGCGACCGCGCGAACGGCATCGTGCCTGCCCAAGCCGTCTACTTTGAAACCCTGACCAATCCTCTACTCAAGGTGAACGACGTGCGCGCCATCTCCACGGTGGCCCACCGTTTCGGGGCGCTTTCGATTGTGGATAACACGTTCGTGACCCCGTATCTGCAGAAGCCGCTTGCTTTGGGTGCCGATGTGGTGATTCACTCCGCCACCAAGTATCTGGCCGGTCATTCTGATGTGAACGCCGGTCTGGTGGTCGTTTCCGGTGAGGGTCTGGCGAGCCGCGTGTACTTCGCGCAGAACCGTTTGGGTGGTGTGTTGGCTCCTGCTGAGTGCGACGCGGTGCGCCGCGGCATTCAGACGCTGGCCCTTCGCATGGATCGTCAGCAGGAGAATGCCAATGCCATCGCCCGCTACCTGCTGGTGCATCCGCTGGTTAAGGCGGTGCATTACCCGGGTCTGCCCGGCGCAGGCGACCAGCGTCTGGCTGCCAAAGGTCTCAAGGGGGTCGGTGGCGTGTTGAGCTTCGAGGTCGTGCCTGGCGTTGATCCGGCTGACGTGCTCAACAACCTGCACCTGTTCCGTCTTGCTGTGTCGTTGGGTGCGGTGGAGTCTCTTGCCGAGCTGCCGTGTCGTATGACGCATTTCGAACTGCCTCGCGAGGAGCGTCTGAAGATCGGCATCACCGATGAATTGGTGCGTCTCGCCGTTGGCATCGAGGACGCCAACGATCTGATCGAAGATCTCGGCCAGGCGTTCGATATCGCTTACGCCCGTTACATCGATCGGCATGCCGACTTCGACGTGTTCCAACAGCTGACTTCGGGGGTGTTTGCCTGATCTAATACTTTTCTGCCTATTTTTCTACTCCTGGGGAGCGGCGTCGGTTGTGCCACACCGGCGCCGCTTTTTTTTTATGCTCTGGTTCCGCCTCCGCTGGCAGAGGGCTGTCGGCGTAGCCGACTGGGGTGGTTAAGCGGACCGCCCGCATTATGCCAACCGCGATATCACAGCATCCCCGTTACGATGAATACGGTTTGATAGTGCACCGCGTAAAAGTCAAGCGCGGCGGAACAAAGAAAGGACCTGATATGACCATCGACGTCTACGGTGCCACATGGTGCGGCGACTGCCGCCAGGCAAAGAACACTCTCGACAAACTGGGCGCGGCATACACTTGGCACAACATCGAGGAAGAGGAAGGTGCCGCCGACCGTGCCGTGGCGATCAGCGGCCAGATGCACATTCCGGTGGTGCGGTACGATGACGGCTCGTTCCAAGTGGAACCCTCTGCAGTGGATATCAGGAACAAGCTGCAGGAGCTGGGGCTGCTGGCTGACTAGGAATCCGTGGTCTGAGCTGCATAAGGCGTGCGTCATCGATCGGTCTTGATGGCGCACGTCTTATCTGTTTATGCGGATCAGAGAGTAGGGGGCTTACGCTTCGGTGCCCACTACTGTTCCAGTTGCCGGGCTTTGACCCCAATGCGATTTCGGTAGTCGGCAAGCATATTGGCAAGCGTAACTTCCCTCATGGAATCCGACATGGCTTTGGCCACTGGAGCATACGCATCTTTGAGAACGTCGTGGATATTCCGAGCCACGGGGCATGTGTGATTTCCTCTCTCGTGGATGCCGATCACATCATCGAGGTTCGTGGATTCCACTGCCTGATAGATATCGAGCAGAGTGATTTCCTTGGGGGGTGTGGGCAAGTTCGGCGCCGCCGGTTCCGCGTGCCACGGTGATGAGCCCCGCGCGTTTGAGCGCTCCCAAGGCGTTACGAATGCTGACGGCGTTCGTCCCGGTGCTTTCGGAGAGCAGCGCGCTGGGCGCCGATCGTTATTTCGACTATCGCATCGAGAACTATGCTGAAGCTCTTTCTGACGCACCGGTTGACCATGTCATCGACACCTTAGGCGAAACGGCAAAGTTGTTATCCGGATGGAGTGACCGAGCGTCTTTGCGCTGATTGCTGATTTGATATGCGTTATCGCCAGATATGAAAAGAGAACCATGACTCCCTTTTGATGAGATTGTCTGAAGGTCAACGATTGGTCCGGATGCAATATGTGTCCAAGGAAGTTTCTGAAGCGTTGGTGTCGCAAATTACTAAAGGGTTCGGCATCGATGTCAACATAATCTTTGGAGATATCGACATCGTCGCGGATACCCCGATAGGGGGCATCGTGGCCATTTTCGATGGTGAACCGGTACGGATTGACGCGGCTTTGAATTATTTGAGGCAGCGTAATATTGCGGCCGAGGTGCTGAAAGAGGGCTGGGCAGCTTGGTGTGTTCCGGCATTCGGCGGATATTCTATAGCCATTGCTTATAAGCGCGCATTGACAATTGCGATACCGATGTGCCGGTGTCGCGTACCATGACTTGCTAAGTTCGGGAATAGAGTCGAGCCCGCCACAATAGAGCGGCATGAGGAAGAAGGATTAATGGACGTTGATTTCCGAACGCAAGCCATCCACGCCGGCTACGAGCCGCTGGATAACGGCCGTGCCGCTGTGCCGCCAATCTATGCCTCGGCCGCATTCGACCTGGGTGACGCGGCGCGCGGCGATGCGCTCGCGGGCGGTGACATCGACGGCTTCGAGTACTCCCGTGTGGCCAATCCCACTGTCGATGCACTGGAAAAGCGGCTTGCCGCGCTGGAGGACGGTATCGGCGCCGTGGCTGTCGGCTCAGGCATGGCCGCAGCATACTGATTGGATGCCGCACTTTTTTATAAGAAGCCAGCATGCACACATAGTGAACAGTTGTACACATATGCGTACGATGTCTACCGCTTTGTTTTGAACGCTGATACGATGGAAATCACGAGTCGAGGCCGAGGGCGGTTTCGACGTGGGTGAAGGGAAAACATCATGGCCGTATTCTTTGCTGGTCCGCTGATTATCATCGTGCTACTCATTGTTCTGCTGTCTGCCGCACTCTTCGTCGTGCCGCAGCAGCAGGCGTACATCATCGAACGCTTCGGCAAGTTCCTTAAGGTGCAGTTCGCCGGCATCCATATCCGCATTCCGTTTGTGGACCGCATCGCCATGAAAACGAACATGCGTGTCAACCAGCTTAACGTGCAGCTGGAAACCAAGACGCTCGACAACGTGTTCGTCACCGTGGTGGCCTCCACCCAGTTCCGCGTGAACCCGAACGATGTGGCCACCGCCTACTACGAGCTGCGTGACCCGGCCGGTCAGCTGCGCTCCTACATGGAGGACGCGCTGCGTTCCGCTATCCCCGCACTGTCTTTGGACGATGCCTTTGCCCGCAAGGACGATGTGGCGTTCGACGTGCAGAAGACCGTGGGCGCCGAAATGAGCCGTTTCGGCTTCACCGTGGTCAAGACGCTGATCACCGCCATCGACCCGAGCCCACAGGTCAAGAACGCGATGGACTCCATCAATGCCGCCCAGCGTGAAAAGGAAGCCACCCGTCAGCGTGCCGAGGCCCAGCGTATCCAGATCGAGACCCAAGCCGCCGCCGATGCGGAGAAGACTCGCTTGCAGGGTGAGGGCCAGGCCAATTACCGCCGCGAGATCGCCAACGGTATCGTCGACCAGATCAAGAGTCTGCAGGCTGTGGGCATGAACATCAACGACGTGAACAACGTGGTGCTGTTCAACCAGTACCTCGACGTGATGCGCTCGCTGTCCGAATCGAACAACACCAAGACCGTGGTGCTGCCCGCCTCCACGCCCGGCGGTTATCAGGATCTCTACGAGCAGGTCACCAAGGCCATGCTCACCGCTTCCGAGACGAAGTAATCACCCCGTTTGCGAATCCCCATCCATCGATAGTGAAGCCCCTCCAAGCGAGGGACTTCACTATCGCTATGCCTGAAGGAATGCCGGAATGGCCTCGGCCGCCGCGTATCCCTTGCGATACATCATTTCCAGGCCCTCGAAGTTCTTCTTCAGGGTGTTGAGACCATACAGGTCTTCGGGTGCGAGGATCAGCACTTTGCCTTCCGCCTCGTAATGCTTGGCGAGTTCGAGTTCGTCGTTGTAGGTCTTGTAGCGCATGCGCAGCTTCTCGGCCGCGGCGGGGTGGGAGCGTTCGAGGATGCGGGCCGGAGCCAAATCCTTCTGCTGCTTGCGCACTTCGTTACGCAAGCGGGACAGAATCAGAATCACGCGATCGTAGCCGTCCTCCAGCGCCTTCTGCACCGGCACCGGATCAGCGATGCCGCCATCGAAATACGGCACGCCATCCACCACATACGGCTCGCAGGCCACCGGCACGGCGGACGAAGCCTTGATGATGTCGAAATCATCAAAACGCACGCGCGATTTGTCGAAGTACTTGGTCGAGCCGTCCTCGGCATTGCAGGCCACCACGGTGAACCCGGTCTCATTGGCCTCGAACGCCGCGAAATCCAACGGATTCTCGCCATCGTGATTGCTCAGCGTGCCGTAGATGTAGTCGAGGTTGGCGAAGTTGTGGTTTCTGAGGAAGCTTTCCGCGCTCGCATACTCCTTGCGGAAGGCGTACTTGGTGTAGAAGGTGTGGTTGCGGCCGTGCTGGCGGGCGATGAACGAGGTCATGTTGGCCGCGCCGGCGGAAACGCCGTAGCACATGTCCACGTCGATGCCGTCCTCCAGCATGCGGTCCATAACGCCGCAGCCGAAAATCGCGCGGAACCCGCCGCCCACATCAATCATTGCCGTCTTCAGTGCCATATCAGCCTCCTATTCATCATCATGCATCCGATCACGCATTCAGCAGGTCGCGTGAAAGCCGTGTAACACGTTCGGACAGATCGGAATTGGCGAGTTCCACGCCGCCGGTCGCGTCTTCGGGTGCCAGTTTGCCCAGGGACTCCAGCACAACGCCCAGATGGCGCACGGTGCCCTCATTGCCGTCGATGACAGCAGCCCGTTCGGGCAGCAGCTCGCGGAAGTAGTCGCGGTAGAACACGAAATGCGTGCAACCCAGCACCACCGAGTCGATGTGCTCCATGTCGTACTGGTCGAAGTAGCCATGCAGCGTGCGCATCACCAGGTCATGGTCGCCGAGCCGCCCGGATTCCACGATCTCCACCAAGTCGGGGCAAGGCTCCTTGAAAATCGTGTTGTTGGAATCGAATCGATCCATCAGTTTGGCGAACTTCCGCTCACGCAAGGTCAGGGGAGTGGCCGCCACAATCACCCTCTGGGGAATATGATGCGGGTCGGAAGGCACGTCACCCCGGTCGCACGCCACTTTCAGGGCCGGCTCCATGCCGATGATCGGAATATCGTAGTGTTCGCGCAAATCGTTCACCGCGGCGGAAGTGGCGGTGTTGCATGCGATGACCACGGCCTTGACGCCTTGACGCACGAACCGTTCGACAATATCGAAACTCAGGGCCCTCACTTGTTCAGGCGTCTTGATGCCGTACGGTGCGTTGGCCGAATCACCAAAATACAGCACATGCTCGGCCGGCATATCCTTGGCGATTTGGCGAGCCACGGAAATACCGCCAAGACCCGAATCGAATACGCCGATTGGAGCCGAAGAGCTCATGCCTGAATCCTCCCTATAGCCATGCCTGCAACCGTATGTTGCCGCGACCGATCACAAAGCCGATTGTTTTGCGGTGTTGTTTCGCTCCCTAGAGTACTCTGAAAGCCATGAGTCTTCCGCAACGAGTAACCAAGACACACGCAACCGGCAATGATTTCGTGGTATACCTCGACAAGTCCGGCAAATTCGAGCCTACCGCCGATGAGGTCCGATTCCTGTGCGACCGTCACTTCGGCATTGGCGGTGACGGCCTGATTCGCCTGACACGGCCTGATTTCGTGTCTGATTTAAGCGATGATCAGCTTTCGGACGTACTGGCCGGGGGCACGAAATGGTTCATGGACTATCGCAATGCGGATGGATCGTTGGCGGAGATGTGCGGCAACGGTACACGCGCCATCACCTTGTTCGCTCAGCGTGAGGGTGTGGCCGACTCCACCGAGCCGTTCCGCCTCGGCACCCGTGCCGGCGTCAAGATTCTGACGCCACGCGGCAATATGAGGCCGTACGGAGCCAACGTGTTCCAGGTCGAAATGGGGGAGTGGAAGATCGGCGAAACCGACGCCTACGAGGTCACCATCCCCGGCACTGAGGGCTCGGCGCGCGGTACGTTCGTGGATATGGGCAACCCGCATGTGGTCGCGGTGATCGAGGATGCCTTCGCGTCCCTGCCAGTGGTTGAATCACTGGATTTGGTCACCAAACCAGTGGTGGCTCCGGTCATCGAATCCGACCAGAACGTGGAATTCGTGCGGGTCGACGACATCGACCAGAACACCGGCGTGGGTGAAGCCACGATGCGCGTCAACGAACGTGGCTGCGGCGAAACCCTGTCCTGCGGCACCGGCCTGTGCGCCACAGGCATTGTGCTGCGGGCCAAGACCGGCATCAGCCACTGGGACATCACCGTACGTGGCGGTACCCTGCGCGTGGACGTCACCGACAGCGACGTAAAGCTGACCGGAGCAGCCACGCTGGTCGCCGATATCGATTTGTTGTAAAGGAATCAGGCAGCGAACAGGGCCGCGCCTTCGGTGACGATGATGAGTACCACGATCGCCACGATCCACAGTATATCGACCATGAGGTCGATGTTGAGGCGGTAATACTTATTGAGTCCGGCCGGCACCGCCGCGACCTCAGCCTCACCGTCGCTATCATCAGCCGCCACAGCCTTACGTGACGGCAATCCCTGCACGGCCACGGTCGCATGGCTCAACGCCATGAACTGGATGGTGGTGGAGAACATCAGGGTCAGGCACCACGGGCACAGCGCGTGAATCACGAACAGCGACTGCGTGCTCAGCCAGTACGAGTAAGCCAAAGCGGCCAGTCCGCCCAGCCACGTGCAGGTCGCGAACCAACGCGGCACCTTCACACGCGCCAGACCGATCACCGCGATGGTAACGAACACCGATTCGGCGGCGATGCCGAAGAACGCGTTCGGATAGCTCAGCCCGCCGAATTTCACGATTTCCGCCTGCCAGGACTGGGCCACCGCCGAACAGGACACCGCCGAGTTCAGATCGCAGCCGAGCGCGGACTCCGGATGCCGAGCCAATTGCAAAGTCTCAGCGGACAGAATGAGCGAGGCCCCCAACGCCACTGCCGAGGCAATCAGCATGATGAGATATGTCCAAGTGGCACTGTGGCGCCATCCAATCAACGGTCGTGCCTCCGCCAAGCCAAGCGGCGTGGTGTTCGTGGTGCTGGATGATGTGTCGGTTGCGGTGTTACGAGTCATCATGTCCCTTTCGATAGCGCTGCGCTCCAGATTAGCCTCTGCGGTTGTCAGCTGGGTGCCGAATGTCTGGTTTCGGCCGTTGGCAGAAGGTGACGACCTGTCTGCGCCTTGCGTGGGAATGCTGAAATGAGGTTACGATGGAAGGTATGACTGGATATGTGATGCCTTTGGAACCGCCCGCCGTCGGGTGGGACATCCACTGCCATACCGCCTTCTCGGATGGCACGGAAACGCCGGCCACGTTGGCCGAACAATCCAAGGCATTGGGACTCAAGGGCGTGGCCATTTCCGATCATGACACCACCGCCGGCTGGCCGGAGGCCGAAGCCGCGGCTCATAGGGTCGGTTTGCCGTTGCTCCGCGGCACCGAGATCACCGCCACGGATGAGAACGTCTCCGTGCACATGCTCGGCTACCAGTATGATCCCACGAATCAGCACATCACGGACTTGTTCGCCAATACTCGAGCCGCACGGTTGCAACGCACGCAGCGCATGGTCGAATTGTTGTCTCGTGATTATCCGATTACCTGGCAATCCGTGCTCGCCCAAGTCAAGGAGGGTGGCAAAACCACCATTGGCCGGCCTCACATCGCTGATGCTTTGGTGAGTGCCGGCGTATATCGGACTCGTTCGGAAGCGTTTGCGGATGCGGTCAGCGCCTCATCCAAATACTATATTCCCACGCCTTCGCCGACCTCTCATGAAGTGGTGGCCGCCGTCAAGGGAGCAGGCGGTGTGATTCTGATCGCCCATGCCGGTGATGTGAGCCGTAACCGCAGACTGTTGTCCGATGACCAGATCGAGGCATTGATCAGCGAAGGACTGGACGGGCTGGAGGTATGGCACCGTGGCAATTCACCGGAGCAACGAGAACGGCTGCTCACCATCTGCCGCCGGCACCAGCTGCTGGTCACCGGTGGGTCTGACTGGCATGGCAAAGGCAAACCGAACAAACTGGGGGAGAACCTCACCGACGAGGCCACTGTCGAAGAGATCGTTCATCGCGGCGTGCTTCCGCTATATCGGTGATTCAGCAATACAAAAGCGGCCTTGAGATAATGCCCAAGGCCGCTTATGCGCGATTCATGGTCACAGCGTGCCGAAGCCGACGGCGTGCTTGGTTTCGGAGCCGATGATCGCGTAACCGAGTGCCTTGGCGGGCACGATGATGCGACGGCCCTTGTCATCGGTCAGATCGATCGTCGTGTTGTCGGCCACGGCCTGCGCGATGGCCTGGCTCACATTGTCGGCTGATTCGTCGGTGCTGAAGTTCACCGGTCGTGCCACGTTCTGAATGCCCAGTTCGATATCCATATAAGGCTCCTTGTTCTGCCGTCTTTGTGACGAACATCATGGTAAGTGGCCGTCGCCGGCCGAGGTTCTGTACTCTATTGTGCCGCGTGTCTGCGTCGTCATGTGCGGTGTTACGCGCTCGGCGTGGCGCGGAACACCGTACACGACATTATTTGGATGATGTGGACGATTCGGCCAGCGGATTGCCCTCGCTGTCATACCCGTCCAACCCGGCACGGGCATCGCGCAGAGCGCGTTCTTCCCGCTCCAACAGCGGAATCACCGTGGTTTGGGCACTCGAGGCTCCGTACTGAACGAGACTGTCCGGAGTATCGTCATTCACCGCATCGTCGGTCGGGGCGGCGGATTGAGACGCAGGGGAAGCGTCGGTTGACGTCGTGCCGCTATGCCCGTTCATACTGAGGAGCTCCTTCAGCGTGATCGTCACCGAAGAATGGGAAGCGCCATGTGAGGGCTGCGGTTTGGTCGATCCCGTACCGGTTGCGATGCCGGAGACATTCGCTTGCGGGTGATTGGCGGTCCGGTCAGCATCGGGTTCGACTTCCGGGGTAAGATCCACGTCGCCAGCGGCCACGATGTCAGCGGAACCGGTGCGATCGGGATCGGGCGTGTCGTCCGAGACCTCGGCCGCCGCGGTACCGGTGTCGGACTGCTGCGGTTGTGCGGGTGCCTGATGACGGTCGTCCTGCAACAATGTGCCGACGGTGATTGTGGAAGGCAAACCGGGCTTCGTTGACGAGGCGGCGGCCGACCCTGCGGCTGGGGCCGGTGCCGGAGTGTGCTTGATCACGCCCAACTGGTGTGCGAGTCGTTCGACCTGTGCCTTGAACTGCATGATGTGATCGTTGTCCGCACGGTTCAACGCCTGAATGAATTCGCCCACCTGTTCCATCTGCAGCCACAGGTTGGCCCTGAGCATGATGAGATCGTCAAGTCGAGAGCCCATCATGCGGCCGTATGCGGAAAGCACGGCGTTGCGATGGGATTCGTCGAGCTTGCCGAAAATCCAGGCAAGGTCTCGTGCCGGATCGTTGACCTGCATATCCTGCCAGTTGGTCACCGTGGTGATGGTGGAACCGGAGAACAGGAAGTCGCCGTCGGAAAATCCGCCGTGAACCGTGCAGGTGGAGAACGACCACAATCCCTCGGTGTCCATGATGCGCGCCCAGCTGTCGGTGATTTCTTGGGGAACATGGCCGGCGGAGCGTAAGCGGCGAATCCAGGCGGTCAGCTGCGAACGAATCTGACCGGTGGTAACTACCGGATATTTGGCATTGGCCAGAAAAGTCGAAGGCAGGCGATGAATGGCTCCGATGGCGGTGCCGACGGCCGCGCAGTCATCCAATGTCAACAGGTCGAGAGGCCGCGCCTGGCCATCACGGTGGACGGCAATCATCACGGTCGTCTCGCCTGTGGGACCGGGCTTGCGCGGGGTCAGCGGTGTGGACTCCGCCTGGGTCTGCTGCCCCACGGCCTGTGCGGTGGCCGTCTGGCCGGGTCGGGAAACGTCTCCCGGGGCGAACGCGACCACACGGTCCATATCGAAGCCGAGGCCACCAGGCTCGCGCGCGGCTGCCAGTGTCTGCGCCGCTTTCACACGGCGAATCAGACGCGTACGCCCTTCCTTGGTATTAGTGGCGTATACGTCGTACAACTTGCCTGAGGCATCTTGGATCACGGTCTGATCGATGCCTTTGGCCTCGTCGGTTGCGCTGGCCTGCACGTTCTCGCGTACGCCGGCCACCCCCAGATTCGGCAGGACGGCTGAGGCGAGTGCCGCCAACATATAATCGCTACGTTTCATCACCCTTCCACACTAATACATCCGTGGCGATTCGCACCGCAGAATGACACGCAAAACGCATGATTCTGGCGATGTTTTGTCGTGAGTCCGATTCAGCCATAGGCATGAGTCGTGCCGTGAGCGCGAATCGTGCCACAATGGACGCATGGAACAGGCGCAGGGGATTCTTGAGGGGCTCGATGAGCGGCAGCGTACCGCCGCGACTACGTTGCAAGGGCCGGTGCGCATTATCGCCGGCGCAGGTGCCGGTAAAACACGCACGGTCACGCGGCGAATCGCCTATGCCTGCGCCACCGGGGCATGGAAGCCGGAGCGGGTGCTTGCCGTCACCTTTTCGGTAAAAGCGGCGGCGGAAATGCGCGCACGATTGGGCCAGCTCGGCGTAGGGGGAGGTACTGGACGTTCCGGTTTGGGTGCGGGAACTGCCGGAGTCACGGCCGCGACCTTCCACTCAGCGGCATTGCATCAGCTCAACAGCGTCTGGGCAGACATATGCGAGGCTCCATTTCCGCATGTGATCGAAGATCAGCGTGACGTCGTCTCCCGCGCGATCATCCGCGCCACCGCACGTACCGATGCCGATCCGCTGACCGTTCGCGATGTGCTCGCCGAAATCAATTGGGCCAAAATCTCGTTGGTGGCGGTGGAAGATTATGCCCGGGCATGTGCCATCGCCCATAGGCAGCCGCCCGCCGGACTCGACACCGCTCGGTTCGCCGACGTCTACAGCGCCTACGAGCAGGAAAAGACCTCGCGTGGCGAAATCGATTTTGACGATATTCTGCTGCTCGTATGCCATATCATGGATGGTTTTCCCGAAGCCGCCGCCCAAATTCGTTCCACCATCGGCTGGCTCACCGTCGACGAGTATCAGGACGTCTCGCCCCTGCAACACAGGCTGCTGACCCTGTGGCTGGGCGGGGGAGGACCTGACGGCAAGAGCGCAATGAACCGCAACGTATGCGTCGTGGGCGATCCGGCCCAGACCATCTACTCGTTTGCCGGTGCCTCCAGCTGGGATCTGCTGCGTTTCGCCGATGAATTCGGGCCGCTCGCCGCCGATGTCAATCTCAACACCGACTATCGTTCGACGCCGGAAGTCGTGAACCTCGCCAACCGGGTGCTTGCGGCCGCGCCGAACCGTGAGGATTACCTGAAACTGGTTTCCGCCCGTGAATCCGGCCCGCGCGTTACCCGAACCGCTTATGAGAGCGATATGGAAGAGGCGCAGGGCGTGGCGGCACGCATAGCCCGGTTGGTTGCCAACGGGGCCAAGCCGTCCGATTGCGCGATCCTCACCCGCATCAACGCCCAACAGCCGGTATTCGGTGCCGCCTTGCGCGCTGCGAGACTGAAATATCGCGTCCGCAAGGATTCGGGATGGCAATCATCCGCGCTCGCCGACGATGCCGCGTCCAAACGCGCACTATTGGAGGCGATGGGTTTGGACGCCACCGGACTTGCCGCAAACGACGATCTCGGGGTTACGATTTCCACGATCCACGCATCCAAGGGTCTGGAATTCAAGCACGTGTTTCTGATCGGCTGTTCGGAAGGGCTCTTGCCGTATGGTTCGCCGGAAACGGGGGATGCGCTGGAAGAGGAACGCCGGCTTATGTATGTGGGCATCACCCGAGCTGAGGATTCGCTGCATTTGTCGTATGCACGGACCAAGGATGGTTATGGAGCGCAGCGCAGACGCCCATCACGATTTTTGTGACGGGCGTCTGTAATGCATACTGAATGCTCCTGAACGTTCAGGAGCGGGAATTGGCTGAAGGCCGGTTGACTATGCCTGCGTATCCTCCGAGTTGCCGTTTTCACCGTCTTCGCCATCTTCGCCGAGCAGCTTGGACAGTTCGGCATCCCAATCGATATCGCCGGTCTTGCCATCTGCGGCAGGGTGAGAAGCGGAACCGTTGGCATCGGAAGAAGAACCTGAAGGGGCGTCGGATGACGGAGACGCGCCATCTGCGGGCTTGTCGCCAGGCAGCGAAGGCAGCAGATCGGGATGCGTCCACTTGGCGTCACGGCCTTCAGGGCCTTCGGCGGCGGTGATCATCTCCCATATCCCGGTGGCCTCGCGCATGCGCTTGGGACGCAGCTGCAAACCGAGCAGACTTTCGAACGTACGCTCGGCGGGGCCACCCATCGCGCGCTCGCGGCGCATCATCTCACGCAACTGTTCGATATGAGGCAGATGGGCCATACCGGCGCGCCACACCACGCAATCCACCCAGCCCTCGACCATCGCCAGCAGCGATTCCAGCGAAGCCAGCGCCTCGCGCTGTTCGGGAGTGTCGGGGATGCCGACCTTGGTGAGATTCACCGCGCCGGAAATCGACTCCGGATCCATCGACGTGGCGTCACGCAGCTGTTCCTCCATCGCATCCAGATCGATGGAGATGCCGCGTGCGTACTTGCCGATGAGCGCCTCGAAACGCGGCATCAGCCACGGTACCGAGGCGTACAGGCGGGCGTGAGCCATTTCCTGCAGGGCCAGGAAGGAAAGCACTTCAGATTCGGGGATTTTCTCGGTGGTCTCGAATCCGGAGAGCGCAGCCTCGAACGCGGCGGCGTCGGCGGCATCGGCGGAAGCATCAGAGCCGGAGACTTGGGCGGTACCGTCAGTTGCCGGAGTATCGCTGTTGCCGGCCGAAGTGAAGCCAATGGGATTGGCAGAAGCGTCGGTGGATGTGGAGAACGGATTGACCGAGTCGGTTGAAGTGCCGGCCGTGTCGGCCTCGGCCGCAGAAGCCTCACCGTTCAGCATCTTCGCGTATTCGGTGGCGTTCTGGGCAATCAGTCCACCAGCCGGGTTCTTCAGCAACGCGATGCCCTGATCGAAGCTGCCATGCACTTCATGGCTCAGATTGCCGGCCGCATGCCCCAACTGCATGGCAAAGGACGTGTTGCCCAGCAGCTTCATCAGTTGGGCTGGGTCTTTCATACCGTCGGGAATCGGAATCGGCACGGGTCCGGCGAACATGCCGGCAATCTCGCCATCGCCGAACGCGCCGCCAAGACGCTCCGAAATCACCGAAGCCAAAGCGTCGTTCATCGACTCGGCCACAGGAGCTGCGAACTTCGCCCACTGGTCGATGGTGCCCTCCACCCAGCCGGCGCGGGTCAGCACATCCGGATCGCCGGGTGCGGGATTGAACTCGCAGGCGGTATCCAGCCACAGGTTCGCCTCACTCATCGCGCGGCGAGCCGCCTCGCCATCCACGGCGGACACGCTGGATGCAGAACCGGAGGCGTTGGCCTGCTGCAAGGCAATCGACTTGGCGAGCTTGACGTTGATCGGCCCTTCCTCGACAGTGCGCTGCATATCACCCATCGTGTTGAGTCCGCCGGCGCTGAACGCGGCCATCATCTGCTGGACTTCAGATGGATTGGGCAGTCGGCTGGGGTCCTGACTCATCAGCTGTTCACGGATCTCCTCAGGCAACTGGCTGATCTGCTGCCAGGCCATCTCACCCTGAATGGGGCCGAAGCATTTGATCAGCCACTCGTGAATCGCGTTGTCGTCCATGCGTATCCTTCTTTGCCGCGGTGTGTTACCCCAAGTGTAGGGTCTGCCCGGGCCTGTTCGCTTGTGGCCGAGCATTATTTTCGGTTTATGTTCGTTTTCGGCCGATTTCGGCCCTCCGCTTACACTGTAGGGTATGTTTGCACGCCACAGGAATCAGGAACCAGACCTCGTCCAGGAGCAGGAGAGCCCGACTGCGGATTCGGAAGCGGGAGATGAGCACATGCCATCGTTCGAAGTGAAGCATGATTCGCGCCTATCTCGTGGAATCAGCCGTGCTCGGGCCTATGCGGCCGCTCGTCCGAAACGCCATTTCGTCGGTGCATTCGCCGTGTTGCTTGGTGTGGTGATTCTGCTGCTGCCCAGCCCGTACGTCATCGAGATGCCCGGACCCACCCAGGATGTGCTGGGCAAAGTTGAGGATGGTGCGGTTATCGACATCACTGGTACCGGCGTGACGACGTATAAGGATTCCGGCAAGCTGCTGCTGACCACGGTGAACGCGTCCGGCGTGCCCGGGTACCCGATCATCAACGCGCAGGCCGTCTGGGGTTGGTCCAATCCGCAGGTGGAGGTCATGCCGCGTGAGGCCACGGTACCGGTGGGCCAGAGCGCGGACCAGTATCAGAAGAAAGTCGAACAAGACATGGCCGGTTCCCAGGATTCGGCCAGTGCCGTCGGTCTGGCGTATGCCAAAGCCCATGCGGACGAACTGGGCATTGACGCCAGTGCATTGCAACACGCCAAGGTGACGATGCACGTGGACAGCATCGGCGGGCCGTCCGCAGGCATGATGTACACGCTCGGTCTCATCGACAAACTCACCCCCGCCAACGAGAGCGGCGGCAAGACCATCGCCGGCACCGGCACCATAGACAAGGACGGCAAAGTCGGCAGAATCGGCGGCATAGAGCTGAAGATGCTTGGCTCCAAGCGCGATGGCGCCACATGGTTCCTGGCCCCCGCGTCGAATTGTTCGGATGTGGCCGGCCGCGTGCCGGATGGTCTGCGCGACGTCAAGGTCGCCACGCTGGACGAGGCGTATCAGGCGTTGGTGGCCATCGGCAAGGGGCAGGCCGACGATTTGCCTCATTGCGAGGCCTGACATGCGCGGCCAGTCGTTGTTTCTGATGAGACGACTCGCATGGGTCTGCCCACAATGCGGCGATTTTCGGCCGCGTTAACGCATTTGTTCGCGAAGACTTGCTAATGTGTCCCCTGTGAATCAAACGGCATCACAGAACGCTGAAGAATTTGGTTTCGAGCCCGGCGATATCGTCCAGGAGTGGCTCTGGGACGACGACGTGGACGATTCCATTCGTGCCCAGATTGAAGAGCTCACGGGCGAGGATCTCGTGGACGAGGACTACGACTCCGCTGTGGACGGCGTCATCGTATGGTGGCGTGACGGCGATGATGAGGACGAATTGTCCGATACGATCGTTGACGCCTACGCGGTACTGGGCAATGACGGCCCGCTGTGGATACTGACTCCCAAGCCCGGCCGCCCGGGTGCCACCAGCTCATCCACCGTGCAGTCCGCCGCACAGACCGCCGGTATGAACGCCGCCACCCCGCTGACCGTCAGCTCGGACTGGAACGGCATCCGCCTGCGCGCATTCGGCAAGGGTCGCTGATAAGCCTCAATCAATACGCTTGACTTTAAGCGTGTTGACTGGCGTCGTGTGCTGCGTAGTGCTGCTGGGCGTGACTGAATGTCATCGCGATTGAGCGCTACGGCACGCGTATGCGACACCACGTGTCGCGCAGTGCCGGCCATACGCTATTGTTGTCATTTGCGGGCAATTAGCTCAGTTGGTTAGAGCGCCACCTTTACACGGTGGATGTCGGGGGTTCGAGTCCCTCATTGCCCACTTTCATTTTTCATCGCTTCATGCAATCCCCTCATTCCACGGATATAGGCTGTGATGATATTCCCTGACAGTCTTCGGCAAGGGTTCTGAAATCTCAATGAGATGCGTGCAGAAGGAAACCGGCAGTACTGCTACAAAATCGTGAATTTCGGTTTTCTTGGTCAGATGCGTCTCAATAGTCACGTAAAGTTGTGGCAGAGTGTTTATATCCAGCAGGAGGTCGAATAGCCGATGGCGCAGGAACTTCGTGAAGGGGACGGCAAGTCGGGCATCGCACGTGCGGGCAAGCGCAAGTGGGGGTATGACCCCGCTCAGGTGGACGCTTTCCTGGAGCGCGCCCATGCTTTGTATGACAGCGAGGGCATGAATCTCACCCAGCATGACATTCAGAACGTGTCCTTTGATTTGCGCAAGAACGGCTATGTGATCGCACAGGTTGACGCCGCGCTTGGACGTCTGGAACGTGCCGTGGTCGATAAGCAGACCACATGGGAGATCGCACAGCATGGGCGTGTGACGTGGAAGGCGAAGACCGAGAAGCTGTATCACGAAGTCCAGAACCATGCGGAGCGTAACGAGCGTGAACGCTTCAAGTCCGGAGCGCCCAAGCAGCCTTCGTACGATAAGAAGCAGGTGGATCGTCTGGTCGACCAGATTGTGGACAAGGCGGCGGCCGCATTGGGCGTTGACGGCGTTACCGAAGACGATGTACGGTCTTTGGCCGATCTCAATGCGAATACGGTCAACAATGTGATCTTCACCCAGCGCAAGGGCAAGAAAGGCTATGACGAGCGACAGGTCGATTACTTCCTGAACGCCTGCGTACAGTTGCTGAGTCGCTTGGAATCCTATGCCCGTGTGGCCGATTTCGTGTCCGGCGAGCCTGCGGCTCCTGCTCAGACCGCCACGAACGTGACCGTTCAAGCGAACGGCGTCTCACCGTTGTTCGCTTCCGGAACGCAGCGCCCGGCAACTGACGAACGTTTTGCTCCGGCTGCCGTTGCTCATGACGAATCATTCGATGCCCTGCATCAGGCCGAGCAGAGCTTGTTCACGGCTCCGGCTCCGGTTGCTCCCGCAACGCCGGCCGCGGCGGCGCCGATCTCCTATGCGCCGGCTCCTGCATCGTTCGATGCTTCCACAAGCACCAATAGCACCAATGCGGAACAGCCGGTTTCCTTTGCTCCCGCAGCATACCTGGTGCATGCGTCCAACGAGTCTGCGGCGAAGCCCGTCTCCGAGACGCCTTCCGTGGCTCCTACCGCAGTTGCTGCGGCTGAGCCTCCCGTCAGTGCCCCGTCCGCGCCGGTTTCCGGTGTGACCGCTGGCAGCGTCCCCTCGTTTGCTTCGGCACAGGCAGCTCACGAACCCGCAGCTCCGTCATCGACCCCGTCGGTGTTCGCGGAACAGCCCGTGGATATGGTGCAGAACGATTCCTCTTTGGCCGCTCTCGCCCACATGGCTGCGGTTTCTCAGGAACTTCCGGCAGTGGATGCACCGTCCTTCGCTCCTAAGATGCCCAGCCTTGATGCACCGAATGCGCTGAAATTGAATGAGGTACCGGGTTCGGTTTCATCCCCGGCACCCTCCGCCCCGGCAGTACAGCCTGTGAATAGCACTGCTGACGAGGCTGCGTCCGCTGCTATGCCGGTCTCCTTTGCTCCCACCAGCAAGCCGGATCGTAACACGAACTCCATTCCGGTTCGCGTATCCGATAGTCAGCCTGCAGACAGCACGATCTCCCGTCCGGCTGCGGAATCATCTGAATACGTTGCCGCCTCCCATGACACGGAAGCAGCTCAGCCGTCACAGGATAAGCACGATTCCAGCGATTCGTTCCCGCTGCTGTTCCCGCTTGGCGGTAACTTCGATTCGGATATCCCCGACCTGTCGTTCCCCACACTGAACAATGACGATACGAAGAAGGAACAGTGAGCATAGCCTCCAACTCCACTGTCATCATTCTCGGATCCACCGGATCCATCGGCACCCAAGGACTTGACGTCATCTCGCGTCATCCTGAACGATTTACCGTCACCGGTCTGGCGGCGGGCGGAGCACATATCGAGCTGCTGGCGCAACAGGCCGCACAGTTCCATGTGTCCGAAGCCGCGGTGTTTGATGAGACCAAGGTTCCAGCGCTGCAAGCAGCTCTCGCACAGGCCGGCGCACAAGGTGTCCGCGTGACCGGCGGTCCGGATTCGGTCATCGCCATGGCCGGCTCCGGTGCGAATGTCGTATTGAACGGCATCACCGGCTCCATCGGACTCGAACCGTCGATCGCGGCGCTCAAGGCCGGTTCCCAGCTGGCATTGGCCAACAAGGAGTCCGTAGTCGCGGGCGGGCATCTGCTGTTCAGCGCGCAAGTGCGCGAGACCCAAATCAACCCGGTCGATTCCGAGCATTCCGCCATCTGGCAATCCCTGCGCTCCGGAACCCACGCCGAAGTCGCCAAGCTTGTGGTCACCGCCTCCGGCGGACCGTTCCGCGGCTGGAAACGTGCCGACATGGAGAACATCACTCCCGAGCAGGCGCTGCATCATCCGACGTGGAACATGGGGCCGGTTGTCACCATCAACTCCTCCACACTGATGAACAAGGGCCTCGAAGTCATCGAGGCGTCCCGCTTGTTCAACGTGCCGCCTGAACGCATCGACGTGACCGTGCACCCGCAGTCCATCGTCCATTCCATGGTCGAATTTGTGGATGGCGCCACGATTTGCCAAGCTTCGCCCCCAGACATGCGTCTGCCCATCGCGCTGGGCCTGTCCGCGCCGGACCGCATGACCAATGTGGCCGCCGCGTGCGACTGGACGCAAGCCGCAACTTGGACCTTTGAACCGTTGGACGATGAGGCGTTCCCTGCCGTGCAACTGGCCCGCCACTGCCTGGCCGCCTCCGAGAAGCATACGGCGGTGCTCAATGCAGCCAATGAACAGGCCGTGCATGCCTTCCTCGAGCATCGTCTGCCATACCTCGGCATCGTGGACACGGTCAAAGCCGTGCTGGACCAGATGGACGCCGAGCTTCGTGGTAACCCGCTGTTCACGGACGTGGAGGAAATGAACCAGCTTGAGCTTGAAGCCCGCCGACGCGCCGACGACCTGATAAACAAGCAATGATGAATACCTTGAATACGGAAAATCCCATCGAAAAGCCGTTCCGCAAAACCGGTGATCCGGTCGACCTGACCAGCGAATCGCCCTTGCACCCGCGCCGCAAGTCCCGCCGCATCATGGTGGGCCCGGTGCCGGTGGGCGGGGGCGCGCCCATCTCCGTGCAGTCGATGACCAACACGCTCACGGCCAACGTACCTGCCACGTTGCAGCAGATCGCCGAACTGACCGCCGCCGGCTGCGACATCGTGCGCGTGGCCGTGCCGAGTCAGGACGATGCCGACGCACTGCCGGAAATCTGCCGCAAATCGCCGATTCCGGTCATCGCCGATATCCACTTCCAGTCCAAATACGTGTTCCAGGCCATCGACGCCGGCTGCGCGGCCGTGCGCGTGAACCCCGGCAACATCCGTAAGTTCGACGAAGTCGGCCCGGACATCTGCAAGGCCGCCACCGACGCGGGCATCTCGCTGCGTATCGGTGTGAACGCCGGCTCGCTGGACAAGGAACTCTACGCCAAATACGGTGGCCCGACTCCGGAAGCATTGGTGGCCTCTGCCTTGAAGGAAGCGCACATGTTCGAGGACGTCGGCTTCCACGATTTCAAGATCTCCGTCAAACACCATGACGTCATCACCATGGTCGAAACGTACCGACTGCTCGCTTCCAAGGGCGATTGGCCGCTGCACCTCGGCGTCACCGAGGCCGGCCCTGCTTGGCAAGGCACCATCAAATCCTGCCTGGCGTTCGGTGCGCTCTTGGCCGAGGGCATTGGCGACACGATTCGCGTGTCTCTCTCCGCGCCGCCGGCCGAAGAGGTCAAGGTGGGTTGCAAACTCTTGGAATACATGGGATTGCGCCCCCGCAAGTTCGACATCATCTCCTGCCCGAGCTGCGGCCGCGCCCAAGTGGATGTGATCCAGCTCGCCTCCGCCGTCACCGAAGGCCTGAAGGACGTGACCGCGCCGATCCGAGTGGCCGTCATGGGTTGCATCGTCAACGGTCCGGGCGAGGCACGCGAAGCCGACCTCGGCGTGGCCTCCGGCAATGGCAAGGGCCAGATCTTCATCAAGGGCAAGGTCATCAAGACCGTGCCCGAAGACCAGATCGTCGACACGCTGCTCACCATAGCGAACGATATCGCCGCCCAAATGGAGGCCGACGGTCAAGTCCCCGTCAATTCCACCGGCCCGGTCGTGGTCCCAATCCAGCACCCCGGTCACTGATTCGGCCGAATAGGCCCTCGGCATAAATATCGCGGTCAGATTACAATAGCGCACGTGCCGCAAGAAGAAGAGCATCGCCTGACTGTTCGATCCAAGCCGTGGACCAGCACCCACCGGCTGATGGTCAGCCTGCCCATCTTCATTATCCTGATTGGCGTGCTGGTCTCCATTTCCAATCTGACCACGGTGCCTTGGAACATCGAACCCACCGGCCAGTCGATGGCCACGCTCACCGACGATACCGAAGTCACCTTCGATAACCCGTCCGGAGAAACGCTGCCGGCAAAAGGCACGTATGAGGTCACCGAGCGATACATCACGCTGAACATGACCAGCGACGGCAATCTGACCAAGGAGTCCGGTGCTCGGGGCAAGGCCAATGCGGACGGCGTCCAAGCCATCAAGGTATTGATTCGGGAACCTCAGAACGCATCAGGCAAGCGCCCCGGCGTGGTGTTCATGCACGGTGCCGGATACGGCACCTGTGACAACTCCTTTGGCGACGTGGCCTCCGGTATGGCTTCGGCCGGCTTTGTGACCGCAGTGCTCGACAAACCCGTCTGGAACACCACCGACATCAACCGCGATTATCCGGCCTCAGCCAAGGCTTATGATCAGGTCATCGAATACCTGCGAGACCAAAGCGATGTAGACGAGGCCAAGGTCGGCATCTATGCCACCTCCGAATCGACATGGATCTCCTCGTATCTGCTCGAGGACGATCCGGACGTCGCCTTCCAGATTCTTCTGAGCCCGATGGTGTTCAGCCCACGCCAATCACTGGGATTTTTCGTCACCCAGGACTTCACCCTTGTTGGCGCGAACGAAGGCTATCAATCCATCGTCCAACGTGTGTTCAGCGCGGACACCGGCCTGTTCGGACTGAACAATTTCGACCTCGCCACACTCAAACCCGCCGCCTACGCCGTACCCACCTATGTGGCTTACGGTTCGAAAGACGTGATGACGGCGCAGGTCGACGGCGTGCGTGCGATTCTCTACAACGCCCACAAAGCCGATAACTGGAATGTGACCGTGCGCAGCTACCCGGTCGCCAACCATGTGCTGCGTTTGGGAGATGAGTCCGAAGCGGGCACCCCGTTTGCGGACGCCTATGTGGACGATCTCATCGACTGGGCCGTCGGCACTTCCGCCGGACTCACGCAGACCAGCGAAAAGGTGGCCGGCACCAATCTGTACCAATCAATCGGTCTGCCGGGCGCTTTGAAGGCAAGACGCGTCGGCACCATATATGGTGTGATTCTGCACGTCACGGTGGTACTGCTGCTGCTCGCATCCATCGTGCTGGCACTGGTGGCGCTGGGTCGCAAAATCGCGGCGGATGCCCGATGGCGGCGAGAGAAGCGCGAGGCCAAACGTGCGGGCATGCTGATACCGGAACGGCCTGTGGTACTCGGTTTCGCACATGGTTTCGGCAATGCGCTGCTGACTTTGACCCTCACCACTCTTGCCACATTGCTCATCTTCTTCGCCGGACTCGGGCAGGTGATCATGGGCGTGGTCAAACTTGCATGGGGTGGCGCACCTACCGAGACGCCGGGTGTCATGTATTGGAGCTGGCCGGTCATCCAAGTGGTGTCCGTGCTGGTGCTATGGGCTTGGTCCCGCGTCTTTATGCATCTGATAGAAGTCGCTTCCGTCCGCGGCCTGATTCAGATACCCCCTCGTCGCGAATCCGTTCGAGACATCGTCACCGGTGCTGACCCGGTACTGGCCTCCACCCGTCTGGGCCGAATCCTGTTCTGGCTGGTGGCCTTCACCATGCTGTACATACTGTTGGTGTTCGCCTTCTGGGGTCTGTTTATTTACTGACTACTTCATTGAGTAGAGTCTGCCGGGCGTCGCGGGAAAGGAGATGAGATGTCGCTGTACCGAGACGAAGGTGTGGTGTTGCGCACCTCCAAACTGGGCGAGGCTGATCGTATCATCACCATCCTGACGCGTGGGCATGGCAAGATTCGGGCGGTCGCCAAAGGCGTACGTCGCCCCAAATCACGCTTTGGTGCCAGGCTCGAGCCGTTCATGCGAGTCGATGTGCTTATCGCTGAAGGCCGCTCGCTTGACGTGGTCTCCCAAGCTGAAGCGGTCGCCGCTTATGGTGCTCCGATCGCGGCGGATTATGCGGCGTATGAGGCCGCCAACGTCATCGTTGAGACTATCGATAAAATCGCCAGCACCGAACATGAGCAGCTGCCGAACCAATATCGGCTGCTCATCGGCGCGTTGAACGCGCTCGCCAAACAATCCCACGCCCCGCAAGCCATAGGCGACTCCTATGTGATGCGCGCCTTGGCCTTGGCCGGTTGGACGCCACGATTGGGCACTTGCGTGGTATGCGGCAAGGCGGAGCCGGCGTACCTGTCCATCGCGTCCGGCGGTGTGATGTGCGAAGCCGACCACACTACCGATGCGCGCCGTATCGCACCGTTCGTGTTAAACCAGTTCGATGCACTGATTCGTGGCGATTGGTCGGTGCTTGATGCCGCGCCTGTGGAGCGGGTTGTGCAGGAGTTGGTTGAAGATTGGGGGGAGTATTACCTCGAACGCCCGATTCGTTCGCTGCGCTTGATAGATTCATGAGTATGGCTTTTGAGAACGTTGATTACACGTCGTTGGACATTCCCGCAGCTCCGTTCAGCGACCCCGCTCGTATTCCCGACTTCCCCAAGAACAAGGTACCCCGCCATATCGGTGTGATTATGGACGGTAATGGTCGTTGGGCCAAGCAGCGCGGCATGGTCCGCACCAATGGCCATCAGGCCGCCGAACCGGTGGTGTTCGACACTATCGCCGGTGCCATCGAAGCCGGTGTACGGTATTTGAGCCTGTACACGTTCTCCACTGAAAACTGGAAGCGCTCGCCACAGGAAGTGCGCTTCCTCATGGGTTTCTCGCGTGAAATCATCCACCGTCGTGTGGAACAGATGGACGAGTGGGGTGTGCGCGTGCGCTGGTCCGGCCGTCGCCCCAAGCTGTGGAAGTCGGTGATCGACGAGCTTGAAGCCGCCGAGGAGCGCACCAAGAACAACAAGGTCATCGATGTGGTGTTCTGCATCAACTATGGTGGCCGTGCTGAAATCGCCGACGCCTGCGCCGCCATCGCTCGCGAAGTGCGCGATGGCAAGATTTCCGGCGACCGTGTGACTGAGAAGATGATTGCCGACCATCTGTACAATCCGGACATTCCCGATTGCGACTTGGTGATCCGTACTTCCGGCGAACAGCGCACCTCCAACTTCCTGCCGTGGGAGGCCGCCTACGCCGAGCTCGACTTCGTGCCCGAACTCTTCCCGGACTGCGGCCGTGACGTGCTATGGCGCTCCATCGACCATTACATCCACCGCGATCGCCGATTTGGCGGCGTGAAATAAAGAACAGTCCGGTGGACTGTTCGTTCACGCCGCCTGGCCGAGGCCGATAGGACATGACCAGGTAATGATGAGTCCGGCGAAGCCGGTCCTTAATTGCTGGGGGTGTGAAATAGTCCTTGTTAGGCCCCCTCTGACGGGCTGAGCCGTAAAGCAAACGCCCGGTGGACTGTTTGTAGGCGAAGGCGAGACGAGAGTCGAGCCAGAAGAATGCGAGCGGCAGCTTGTCCGTAATTGCGGTCGAGCTGCCCGTGTAGCGGACTGAGGGGAGTTACCGGCACACCTCAGCCATCCTCTCTACAAACTCATCCAAAAAACGTTCCGAATCCACACCAAGTGCCACATGCACATGCGGCATGGAATGATTCACCAGCCCAACCGGGTCTCCGGTGGTCCGGCCTCGTACTCCATTGAAATCACCGGTATTGGTCTCCGCGCGCAACGCAAGATCAAAACAATCGACCAGTGAAGAATCAAGTGCAACCGCCGCCGCTAACGGATCATGCAACGGCATGCCGCCAGAGAACAGTGCGGGGTCGGCTTCCAAATTTGCCTTGATGGAAAAGTCCGCGAGATCAGCCAAGAACCGCCCGCGCTTGGTCCCCGTCGCACGCCACCGGTCGGCCGCCGATTGCGGTAGCAAACACTGGTGAGTCACATCAAGTCCCACCATTGTGATGTCTGCGCCGGAATGAAATACACGATTCGCGGCCTCAGGGTCTTGGATGATATTCGTCTCAGCTACCGCATCCCAACAATTACCGGGTTGGGTAAGCGTACCGCCCATCATCACCAGCCTGAGTTTCGATGCAATATCCGGTGCTCGAGTAATAGCCGCATCCACATCCGTCAACGGCCCGGTAGCCAGCACGGTAACGTCTCGGCCAAACTCGCGAACCTGCTCAATCAGATACTCAATCCCATCCGCAGCATCAACGGAGCATCTCCTTTTGCCCCCGCTGGCGAGAGCTGTCGGCATAGTCGACTGGGGGTGGCCCACCGACCGAGAGCGGTTCACACGAGAACAAGCACCCAACGCCGGATGAGCATGAACATCCCCCGCCAAATACCCGCCAACAGAAACAACCTCATCGGGCACATCCACAGACATGTCATCACCAGACATATCATCACCAGACATATCATCACCAGACATATCATCACCAGGCACACCAGCTCCATCAGCCAGAGCCCCGGACCCTGCCAGCCGAGTATTCCCCAGTCCATCATCCCCATGGAACTGGGCACACCCTGCATCAGGAATAAACGCATCAGCCCAAGAAGGATGCTCAGACCCTAAAAACACTGGAATATCCGCCCGACCAAACAAATCAAGCACCGCGCAAGTATTGGCATAAGCCGTGTTCGCATCCACATTGCCATAACCGGCAATCACGCCGCCCAACTCGCACTCATCCGCTGACCCCAACAAATACGCCAACGCCAACGCATCATCAACACCCGTATCCATGCTGGCAATAATACGGTCAGGACATTGGACCATAGAATCGTCTCCTTGTTAGCGTAATCCGCTATGAATAACCTTATCGGCCGATACGCAAAAATGCGTCCTTTCCTCATGGGAAGGACGCATTTTTGCGTAGATTCAAACTCGGAATATCGGAAATTACTTGCCGATGAATTCGTCGGTGGCAAGGTCCTTGGCCTGCGGGGCCTCATGAATTATCTTGTCATGACTGTCGGTGTATGCGTCTTCTTCAGCCAGGAAGTCGAAGTATTCCTGAGCGCCCTTGAAGTCGTTGGTGCCGAGCACGAAAGAGCCGTCCTTGATCTTGGCCGGATCGCCCCAGTACTGGCCGTCGACGATAACCTGCATGCTCTTCTTGACGAATTCGGGCTTGAGGTTGGCGTCAGGGGCTTCGTCCACGAGAATCTGCGCGGCGTCATCCGGGTTGGCGTACGCGTACTCGTAACCCTTTTGAGTGGCCTGAGTGAACTTCTTGACCAGGTCGGGATTGTTCTTGATGGTCTTGTCATTGGTGATGATGCCGATGGTGTCGGCGTTGCCGGGCACGCCATAGTCAGGCTCGGTGAAGCAGTTGAGCTTCGGGCCGTACATGTCGGCTTGCACGCCTTCCCACGTGGCGTAGAAGCCGCCGAAATCGGCCTTGCCGGATTCCATGGTCTGGAAGGTGGAGGTGCCGACGGTCACCTTGTCGAATTCGCCCTTGCCGCCATCGGTTTGGATCATGCGGCGCACCACGGCATCGGACTCGTTGGAGCCGAAGGTGGCGAAGGTCTTGCCATCCAAATCCTTAGGGGACTTGATGGCGGTGTTGGACGCCAGTGCGCACCAAATGGCGCTCGGCTTCTGCTGCACCTGCAGCACCTGCTTGATGTGAGCGCCCTTCAGCGTGTAGACGCCCACGTTGGTCAGGTTGGACAGGGCGAAGTCGGCCACACCGTTGTTCACGGCCTGTTCGGCACCGGCCTGGGCCACGGCCACGATATCCACGTCAAGGCCGGCGTCCTTGAAGTAGCCCTTGTTCTTGGCCACGTACACGCCGATGTGGTTGGTATCGGGTGCCCAGGAAAGCATGAAAGTGACCTTCTTGAGGTCGGAGGTGTTGGAGTTGGAGGAGTCGGCGGTGTTGGTCTGGCCACATGCGGCGAAACCGAAAGTCATGGCAAGGGCGCCCACGAGGGCAGCGGCCTTGGATACAAGGCTTTTCTTCATAATGATGGTTCCCTAATTCGTTGTCTCTCTATCGTTCTCTGGGATTGCTTCGAACGGAAGTCGGCAGAAAACGATATGGAGGGCCTTGATTTCCGTTCGACCAGCGCCCCCGACATTCCCTATGAAAGCTCGGGAAAGCCGGTTTGCCACACGCTGGTAAAGCTGTTCCATTATAGAGACAGGGTTGGAGACCTCATGAGAAGCCGCTTCGTTCAGTCGGTCCTGGCCGCCGGCTCGTGCCTTTGACGGTAAAAAAAGAACTACTGGTCCGCGTCGGGGTCTTCGTCGTCGCCGGGCGGGCCGAGCAGGATGCGCTCGCTGGCGTTTACCGCCAGCATCAGTACGCATGTCATCAGGATAATGACGATGGTGGCGGAGAAGATCAGCGGCGTGCGGAATGAATTGTAGGCAGCCTGCAGCCAGATGCCAAGGCCCTTGCGTGCGCCAAGGTATTCAGCGGTGGATGCCGTGGCGAAGATGTATGCGGCAGATACTCGGATACCGCCATAGATCTGACGTGCGGCAACGCGCAGCTTCACGTGCCAGAGCGTCCAGACCGGGGTCGCGCCGCAGGTCAATGCGACGTCGGAATAGAACTGGGGCACTGCTTCTAGTCCGCGCACAGTCTGCACGGCGATGGGGAAGAGGCCGAATACCGCCACGATTACGATTTTGCCGGAAATCTCAAAACCGAACCAAATCAGGAACAACGGGGCGATGGAAATCAGCGGCATGGTTTGTGCGGCGGCAAGCAGCGGATAGAACGCCGCGTTGAACGTGTGCGAGCAGTACAGTGCAATGCCGATCATAATGCCGAAGAACACGGCAAACAGGAATCCAACCACGCCCTCATAGCCGGTGATTGCCGCGGCCGGGCCGAGCGTGTTCCATGTTTCGATGGTGGCGGCGAAAATCTCGCTTGGCGCGGAGATCATCGTGGGGGAGACATGTCCTAGATCCACCCACGTTTCCCAGACTGCCAGCAATACGATGACGGCGATGACGGTGGGCATGCGGCGCTTGAGGCGCTTGGCGATGGACATGGGATGTCACCTTGCTTTCCGCGCCAGTCCGGTTTGCTGGTGGCGCTTGCGGCCGGGGCGTGGAACAGTAAGGTGAGGAGCCTGCGCGCCTGCCGGTCGTGTGATGGATTGTGTTATATGCCGTCCATCAGTATAGGCGAAGGCGAACGACAGGGCGCACAAAAAAACCTCCCTCGTCAGAGGGAGGTGAAAGAGCTACTCCAGTCCGATGGACTTCATGTGGTGGAGCTTCAGGGAATCCACCTTGAGACTACCGGACTCGGCGACGAGCTTGATGGCGCGCGGGCCTTCGGAGGCGTAGGAGTAGGAGCTCAGCACTTGGTGGCCACCGTTGACGTAGACCTCCACGGAGCCGCGATCCACGAACACGCGCAGGTCCAGCTTGCCGGAGGCCAGTTCGGCGTCGGTCAGTGGGGCGGCGCGGTAGCCGCGATCGCCGTTGGCCATGGCCTGACGATCCACCACCACGCGGCCGATCTGGCCGTCATAAGCCACGTAGGTGTAGGCACCGTCCTCAGTGGCGTGAATCTTCAGACCCGCACGCTCGGCAGTGGAGGCAGCCAAGTCGATGGTCATTTCGATTTCCACGGCCTCGGCGTCATCGGCGATGATCTGCTCGCCATCCATGTCGAGTGTGATCGAACCATGGTCGAGGGTATCCTCGCGCAGGCCTTCCATTTCGGCGACCGGCGCGGTGACCACGTCGCCGTCATCACCAAGAGTGATCTCGCGCGGCAGGGTGAGCTGGCCACACCAGCCGTCATCCTCCATGGGAATCGGCTGCACGAACGGGCTCATCCAGCCATAGACGATCTGACGGCCGTCCACATTGAAGGACTGCGGGGCGTAGTAGTTGTGGCCGCAATCCCACAGGCGGAACTCGGTTTCCGGCTTGAATTCGCCGCCCGGCTCCCACGTGCCAATCATGTAGCCGGCGTTGCTGACGTTGCGGTTCATGAAGCCGCTGGGCTTGGACCCCATGGCGGAGAAGCCAATGACCCACTTCTCGTTGCCGTCCTTGTCTTTGATGGGGAAGAAGTCGGGGCATTCGAGCATGAACACATCCGGATCCGGGTGCTGGAAGAGCACGCGCTCGTATTCCCAGCGGACCATGTCCTTGGAGGAGAACAGCCACATCTGGCCGCGCTTGTCCGCAGAGGAGACACCGAAGGTCATGTACCAGGTGTCGCCGGTCTTCCAGACCTTCGGGTCGCGGTAGTGGTGGTCGACCTTGTCGGTCGGGCAGTCGATGATCATGCCCTGCTTGGTGGCGGAGGTGAGCTCGTCATTGTCCGGCAGCGCGGTCATCTGCACCTGCCAGTCGCCGCCGGTGTTGTCGTGGCCGTTGGCCCAACGGTGGCCGGTGTAGTAGAAGCGAAGGTCGCCGTTGTCGTCGATGACGGCGGAACCGGAGAACACGCCGTCCTTCTCCTGCTCTAGAGACGGTGCGAACATGATGGGCTCGCGCTTCCAGCTGAGCATGTCGGTGGAGGAGACGTGGCCCCAGTGCATCGGACCCCACTGGGTGCCGTAGGGGTGCAGCTGGTAGAACACGTGCCAGAGGCCCTTGTAGAAGCACAGGCCGTTCGGGTCGTTGATCCAGCCACCGTTGGAGGCGATGTGATACTTCGGGTACCAGCGGTTGTTGCGCTTGGCGGCCATCTCAGCCACGCCGGCTTCGGCTTTTGCCAGTTCAGCAGCGTGGTCGCGGATGGGGGTGAGAACAGGGGTTTCGGGAGTGAAGTCAGTCATGGTGGTCCTTTCAGGCTTTGGCCGCTTCCATCTGGCGCAGCTGCTTGTCGGTGTAGAACGGGTCGCCGCCGACTTCCTGATCATCGCGCTTGATGACGAAGAAGCCGTAGATCAGCGCGCACAGCACGATGCCGGAGATGACCCAGAAGGTCACGCGGGATCCCATGTCGTTGTTCGGCAGAATCTGAGCCATCTTGTCGTGGAAGGCACCCAGAGGGGTCGAGAAGATGACCTGACCCACTTGGGAAGCGATCTGGAAGCCCACCATGTACAGCGTGGCAGAGAGCTTGGTGTCGAAGTGCAGAGTGAAGTAGCGGAATGCCGGCAGGCAGAACAGCGGCACTTCGATGGAGTGGAACAGCTTGACGATGGAGACGGTGATCGGGTCGTGGAACACGCCGCACAAGCCGATGCGCAGGAACATCACGGTAGCGCCGAGCAGCAGAGCGTTGCGCACGCCGATCTTCTTCATGATGATCGGGACCACGCCCATCATTGCGGACTCAAGGAAGACCTGGAAACCGTTCAGGGTGCCGTAGGTGGCGTTGCCGATTTCTTCAGTGGGGAAGAGGTTGGCGTAGTAGGTCGGGAACATCTGCTGATCGAACACGGTGTAGAAGGTGTTGGTCAGCAGCATGAAGACGATGAGCACCCACAGGGTCGGCATCTTGAGAACGGCGACCATTTCCTTGAGGGACGGGTTGGTGGGGGCTGCGTTCGGGTCGGTTTCCTTCTTGAGCTCTTCCTTCTGCTCGGCCGGGACCCAGAAGGCGTACACGAGGAGCATGCCAAGGCCGAATGCGGAGCCGACCCAGAAGTTGATCAGCGGGTTGATGTTGAACAGGAAGCCGGCGCACAGCGCCACGATGGCGTAACCGAAGGAGCCCCAAGCACGGGACTGGCCATATTCGAAACCGAATTTACGGGAGTAGCGTTCGGTGACGGCCTCGAACAGGGAGCAGCCGGACATGAAGCCGGCAGACAGAACGATGGAGCCGATGAGTGCGCCGATCCAGCGGGTGGTGCCACCGGCGAGGATCATCGGGGCGTAAACGAATTGGACGAATGGGCCAACGCAGGCGGCGATTACCGAGACTACGATGACGAGCTTGCGCTTGATGCCGAGCTGATCCTGAATCACGCCGTACACAAACATGATGACCAGGGTGGCCAGCGAGTTGATGGAGTAGATGGTGCCGACTTCAGCATTGGTCAATCCAACGCCTGAGATGAGCCAGCGCTGGAAGAAGGACCACCAGATGCCCCAGGAGCAGAAGAACATGAAGATGCCGAAAGAGCTCTGCAGATAGGAAGGATTCTTCCATGCAGATTTGGTTGCACTTGCCATAATCATCCTTTGATTACTACTTGGTTGGTTATTGGTTATGTAACGCTTCTGCTCGGGCGGCCGTGCCTTTGTAGAAGTTGTTGCGTAGTAATTATTATGCGACGTCAATCGATTTATGTCAATCGATTGACGTAAATCGGCGTGTCGTATCCGTTCGACACGCAAAAGGCCTCCGTGCTGAACGGAGGCCTTGAGAAATCGTGTGGGACTCGGTTACTTCACCGAGGCCTTTTCGATCAGCGTGCAGTGGATCTTCGCCGGAATCGGCGCGTCGATCGGCGGCAGGGGAGCGGTGGTCGCTGGCCATGAGACGTCGTCCATCGAGCGTCCTTCGATAATCGACACCAGCTTGGCCACGGCCCAGTAGCCCATCTCGAAATGCGGCAGTTCCACAGTGGTGAGCATCGGTTCCAGCGTTTCGGCGAACACGCGATGGTTGTCCACGCCGACCACGGAGATGTCCTTGCCGACCGTGAGTCCTCGGCGTGCGGCGCATTCGTACACATACCAGGCGCGGGCATCGTTGAAGCAGAAGAATCCGTCCGGATGCTCGGCATCGAACAAATCGCTGACTGCGGTCAGTGCCGGCCCGTTGTTGAGCACATTGACGACCAGATGATCGTCATAGTCGAGGCCGGCGTCCCTGAGCGCCGCCTGATAGCCTTCCAAACGATCGTCCTGCGCAATCAGCGGCTCCAAGCAACCCACATAGGCGATACGTGCGCATCCGGCCTTAACCAATCTGGTGGTGGCGTCGTAGCCGATTTGGAACTCGTCCGGTTCCACGCTCGGGATTTTGCCAAGCGAGTCGGTGGCATCCACCAACACCAGTGGCGTCTTGGCCAGCGAGGAAGGCACATGGGTGATGCGGTTCGACATCTTGGCGTACAGAAAGCCGTCGGTGCCGTATCGCTTGAGTGCGGCGATTTCCTCGCTCTCGCTGTTCTCGCCGTCGGTGCTCACGGTGATGAGCATATAGCCGAACTGGCTTGCAGCGGTCTGCGCGCCCAGAATCATACCGCCGGCGTACGGGGTGGTGGCCACCTCCTCACTGATGAAACCGAGGATGTGCGTCCTGCCTGTACGCAGCGAACTGGCCAGCGGATTCGACTGGTAGCCGAGCTTGGTGGCGATGGCGCGTACATTGTCCGCAATTTTGGACTTTACGCGCCCCTCGTCGCGTCCGTTGATCACCAGCGATACCGTAGAGACGGAAACCCCCGCCTTGTTCGCGATTTCCTTCATCGTAACCATGCGTCAAACGATACACCCTAATTGACGGACTGCCAAGAAAGTATCAGTTTTCTCCACCGACTCCGCCGAGGTTGCGCACCGCACCGATGAATAATGGTATGCCGTCCGGGGTGACGTACGAATACAGAAATGGGCGATCCACCGTGAACTCGACGTTGTCCACCGGCGCGCTAACGGAGTCTGCGCCGACCTTGGTGAAGGACATGGCCTTGGCGCCGGCTTCGTTCACCTCGATGCGCGTGCCTTGCAGAATCGAGCCGATATACAGGTTCTCGCCGTGCGAACCGGTGTCGATCATCTTGGTGAAGTCGGCGTCGCCTGCACTGAACGCATCGGTCACCCCCAGTTTTTCGAATGCCTTGATGGTGGCTTCCGAGTCGAACATGCTGTCGATGGTGAATCGCGGTAGCGTGACGTTCACCATGACCGAGTTGACGGAGACGCCCCATCCGGGCATACTGTCCGCGGCGCAACCCATTGCGCCCTCGCCAAGGGAAGCCGTCGAGCATGTACCGAACGCCCAACTGAGCTTCTCGGCATCGCCGGCCAACTCGTCGAAATGCCCTTCGGCCGGCAGCACGATGGCCAGATTGCCGCCGTTGTCGAACGGAATCTCCACCCGCTGCCAAGTGTTGTACTCATCATGTCCGTAAGCCATTTGGCTGAAGGTCCGGTGCATCATCGGCACCTGAGCATCTCCGGCTTCGCCGTGGAAGGTGCCGTTGCCGGTGGACTGCTCTTCGAACGGATCCTTCCAACGGCCATCCGCATAGACGGTGTTGATGATGGACAGGACTTCACGGTCACGCAGCGTGATCTTCGGCTTGAGCGAACCATTCGTATGCTTGGCGATCCAATCGGACATCTTTGCGGCGGCCTGATCGTCGAACGGTAACGTGGTGACTTCGGCCTCGAACATCTTCTTGACGGTGGATTGGTAATCGCTGGCAAGAGAGTAGTCGTCATCAATCCACAGCGAGTTCGCGGCGCTCATCTCGGATTTCGCCCCCGAATATTGCCCGTTGATCGAACTTAGCAGCGATTGGTAGTCGCTATCGGTCAGCGAACCGGAGCCCAGCAGTTCGTTCAGTTGCGAGCGGGTCGTGCCATTGGCGCCCTGCGCGGCGATGGCCAACGCCATCCACATCGAAGCAGGAGAGTAGTTCACATTGCCGGTGCCTCGGTCGCCGGCTTCCATCGCCAGGAATTCCGGTGCGGTGCGGTAGGCGAAGGTTGCGGTGCTGTTGACTACCGGCTGCGTGGCAGGCGTGGCCTTCGGCTTGAACATATTGCGAACCAATGCGCTGCCATCGCCGGCCGTCCACCATACGCCGCCGGCGACGGCAAGGACAAGCACTACTGTCACGATGGCGGCGATACAAGCGTTACGGCATTTGCGTTGTCCGCGCAACCGGTACTGTTCCATCAGTTTCTCGCTCATGGTTGGCCCCTTTGCTTGGATCGGCTCGTGCATCACTGCATGAAATCGCTGTTTTCATTATATTGCGGCTTTCCCTTGAGCCCAGGAACGGTATGGGAACCCCGGTCGTAAGCGAAGATTGGTCCAGCCGAATGCCAGCGGTCCGATGATTGCGCTCGCCAACGGGAAAGACAGACTGCCGGATCGTGTCGAACCGAGTATCAGGTTGGTGATTCCCAACACCAATGGCCAGTGCAGAACCATACCGGGGAACCATACGAACAGGTTTTTGGCAGCCCTGTCAAGGACCTCGTCGGGCATGAGATACATTGATGAGCTCCACTGCAGCCGCAACAACACCGCTATCAGTACAACCATGCCAATCCAATGCGCGCGGTTCCACGTGAACAGTCGTTGCGTCCCGCGCTCGGCGGCGGCATTGCGCCTATCGCTCCTGTTGAGCTTGCTGAGTGCTTGTGCACGGTTCATTGCCGTCCTCCTTTACCGCCTTGTCAAGGATTGATGATGATTCCATCGTAAATCACGCAGGAAATGTGGAATGATAGTTGTCATAGTGACCATGACATGTCAGGACGGAGTAGTTCGGCGTCGGGCACACTGAAGGGGTGAATGTAATGGAAGAAGCGCGCAACCGCAACATACGCATCGGCATTGTGGACAATGACCCGTATACGCTGAAAGTGTTCGGCGCGCTAATCGAACGTATGTCCAGCGATTTTGCCGTGATATGGACCTGCGATTTGGGTGCCGTGGCCATCAGCCGATGCCTGAGCCCCACCAAGCGGCCTGACGTGCTGGTTACGGATATGTCTATGGGCGACGTGCCCGGTACCGAAGTCTGTCGTGCGATTCGTACCAAAACACCCGAGGTTGGGCTGGTGGGTGTCACCTCATACGCGCTCGCGTCATTTCACGACGAGGCGGCTCGCTGCGGGGCGCAGGCCTTGGTTGGTAAAACCGATTTGAACGGCATTGCGCTCGCTATTCGCAATGCAGCCCAAGGATTGCCGACCAATGAGCTGGTACTGGGAGATGAGGGGAGCGGTAATTCGCTGTCCTTCATGGATGCCGCAACCGCCTACGCGGTGCTCGAAGATACGTCATACGCGCACCGTGGCGCGCTTTCCGGCAAAGAACGCGACACCCTGCGTATGTATGCGGATGGGTCGACCACCAAGGAAATCGCCGAGCGATTGGGCATCAGCGTGGCCACTGTGGCGACTTTTGAACGCCGCGCACTCGCCAAACTCGGCGCTCGCAGTCGCGCTCATGCCATATCAATTTGCGTGAAACGGCATGAGATTTAAGAGTTGGCATGGGCGGTATGTGCAACGGCATGGATGGTAGGAAAGGAACTGCTATGAAAGCGTTACGACACCGATTGGCCGAGCTGGATAGCGGTGTTCGCAATGCATGGCTGTTGATTGCCATACTGGTTGTTGCCTTGATATGCACGATGGAAACCATGGCGGGCTTGGCTGCTGACAGTGTCTCGGCGGCGGACTGTCTTGCGGAGTTCATATTCGTTGCCATTGTGGGGTGGATGGCGTTTCGTCCGGTCACCGGATGCGTGGCGGTAGCGGTGGCTTGGATAGTGTTGTGCATGAGTCCGATCTGGATGCCGTCGGGTGCAATGCTCGCCGTGTTATTGGCGGTGGGTATTGCCGGATACGCCGATAAGCGATTGGCGCTGGCGGTTGCCGGCATTGCCGTTGTGGTGTGGATGTTGTCGCGTGGTGGCGTGGCCATTCCTTGGCTTGATGGCGGCTCAGACACGATGAGCGGTTCTGCGGATGGCGCGGCGAGTAGTAGTGCCCTAGACGGTAGTGTTGCTGATGGTGGCGCTGCTGATGGTGGCTCTTCATCCAGTGGGTCTGACAGCGCAGGGCAGTCGGGAAGCGACTTCACCGGAAGCGCCTATGAATCGAGCGGTTCTTCTGCCGAGCATCGCACTGGGCAAGTGATTCTTGGTGCGATTGCCCTCTATGGTGTGATGCCAGTGGCCGTGTTGTTTATTGGCTTCATGCTTGGTGGCATGGCGGCGCGATGGAATCATGAACGCAGCTTGGCTCGAGCGGAGTTGGCTCACCGCCGTCAGCAGGAACGCACAGCTCAGGACATTCACGATTACGTATCCAATGATTTGGCATACCTGATTTTGCGATTCGACAAGGATATTGCCGATGGCAAGACCCCTTCTGAAGAAGAATTACGCGAACTGCGTAGCGTGGCTATGGGCGCATTGGATCGCACGCATCAGGTCATTGATGTTATTGAAGGCAGGGGAGAAGCGGCGCACAGTGCAGTGACTCCGCATGATTCGACCGTTGATGCCGTTTCTGGCATTGCATGTGGCATCACAGACGCTGATTGCCCGCTAGCCGAGCAAATTCGTGATGTTGCGAGCAATGGTGACCGCCGATTATCAGAGCTTGGCTTTGAAGGTCAGACGATTATTTCCGGTGCTCATGGCGCAGCCGGTCGGAGTGGCCTGATCGCCGGGCTGCTGGAGGAACTGTACGGCAACATCGCCAAACATGCCGACCCGGAAGCGGGCTATGTAATGACGATTGGCATCGGACTGGACACCGTCCGCATCGCCTGCATCGACACGGCCCGCACGTCATCGGATTCGGATGCGGATGGCAGTGCGGACCTATCCACCGGTACCGGTCTCAACCGTTACCGACAATTACTAGAACAACAAAACGGCGCCCTGCATATCACCAAGCAAGACGCCGAATGGACATTATCAGCAGTTATTCCACTGTGAGGAAACCGATCACCCAACCGACTTCTGCGCAGTCTCCGCGCCAAAGAAGCCGACAATCAGCATCGATGCAATAGCAATCGCGCTGATGGCCACAAAGATGGACGTGGCGCCAAGCGAGGTAAGCATCCAGCCCACCACCATCGGCATCAACACGTTGAGCAGCTTGGCCACGGCGTTCGCGAAGCCGACGCAACGGAAGCGAACCTTGGTGGCGAACAGTTCCGGAGCGTACACAGCCACCACGGAAGCCATAAGCACGTACAGGCACATCATGAGCAGGAAGCCAACGATAATTGCGCTCACGGTAGAGGTCTGGAAGGCATACATCAAACCGAACACGCCAGTGAACAGGAAGGCCGGCACAATCGTGCCCTTGCGGCCGATGCGGTCGATAAGCAGAGAGCCAATCAGGCAGCCGACCGGGGCGCCGAGCATCATCACCGTGGAGGTGAGCAGCGAGCTGGACAGGTTAATACCACGCTTGACCAGAATCGTCGGAACCCAAGAAGTGAAGGCGTAGGAGCACACGTTCGTGGCGGCCACAGCAACCACAGCCACAAGCAGGCAGATGCCGAGCGAACGGCCTCCGGCGTTGCGGGTGTCGCTGGTGTCGGCCTTGGCGGCTGCGTCGATCGGTTCGGAACCGTTGGCCTCAAGCTGCTTGACGATGGCGTCGGCCTCATCGTAACGGCCGCGCACGGCGAGCCAACGCGGGGATTCGGGGATGTCGCGGCGCAGCCACCAGATGATGGCGGCCACCAGGCCGATGGCCACGAACAGCGGACGCCAGGACCAGCGGGGGATGATCCATGCGCACAGCAGCATAGCGATTGGCACACCGCAGTTGGCCACGAGCGAGACAATCGCGCACCAGTGGCCACGGCGGTTCATCGGTGCGAACTCGTTGACCATGGCAAAGCCGGTGACGATTTCAGCGCCGAGGCCCAGGCCGGCACCCAGACGGCACAGGGACAGCACGGCCATGTTCGGGGCGAATGCGCCGAGGAAGGTGAAGCCGCCAAACAGCAACAGGTTGATTTGGTAAGCCACGCGGCGGCCCTTCAGGTCACCGACGAAGCCGGCCAGCAGCGAACCGACCAGCAGACCCAGGAAGCCTGCGGACATAAAGGTGGAATTTTGCGCAACGGTGGACCAGTGGGTAGCCAACGCGCTGGAGGCGACGGCGCTGCCAATATATACGTCGATGCTGTCCATCAGCATGCCAGCGGCGACCAGCGTCACGATGCGATGGAACATCGGGGTTTCATGTGCGCGATCCATGCGCGAGATAATATCCTGAACCTTGGCTTGATCCGTCACGGTGGTACGTGCTTGTGCGTTTTCCATAGCTGCGGGATTGCCGGAAATCTGCTGTTCAGCAGCAGTCATATTTGAGCCCTCTTCTTGCAAACCTGCCCGCGTGCAACTGCTCAATGGTGTTGCGGCGAGCGAACTCTTGATTGGACTGTGTGTTCCGTTCGCCCTCCCATTGTGTGGGATGAACGACGTTTGTGGTCCAAGTCTTGAATTCTACGTAGCGAGCCAATCGTTGTGAGATAGCTCACTACATGGGGCTTAACTATAGGTTCGATTTTGTGGCACGCCGCGTTGCGGTCACATCGTGAACGATAACAGAGGTTGTAACGCTCCTATATATGCCCCACTTACGCTCTTACCCCGTCGAAAGAAGGCAGAACCGTGATTCCCATGGGGCGGTAAAACACTCATGGGGCGGTATTTGGCCCATGGGGCGGTTAGCGGATTTTGCCTTTCCGCAGAATAGAGCCGTTTTCGCCTACCGCCCCATGAGATATTTACCGCCCCATGGGTGAGCTACCGCCCCATGAAACGTGTAATAACAAAGCATGCCCTTGCTGGTGGAAGCAATGCTTTGCTACTTCGCCTGCTTGTCGGCGAGGATCTCATCCACCAGCTTGGGCTTTTCGGTCAGCTGGCCGGTGAAGCCGGGGCGGATATCCATGTGCAGCACCAGAGAAGTGCGGTAGCCCTGCTCGGCGAGCCTCTTGGCGGCCTCACCGGCCACCTTGAGCACGTCGTCCAGATCGCCTTCCACGTTGGTGAACAGGGCGTTGGTTTCCTGCGGCAGGCCGGATTCGCGAATCACCTCGACGGCCTGAGCCACGTATGGCGAAACCTCGGAGCCCACGCCATTGGCCGACACCTGAATGGCGGCCACGGTATTGAGGTACGGTTTGCCGGTTTCCGGGTCGATCGGCACTTCCTGAGTAACGGCATTACGGTCAATAATCATAATTCTCCTTTTATTACTTGGCTCCCCTCAGAGAGGGGAGCCAGTAGGACTCAGCGATACTTCCAGAAATGATCCATCGGGCCGGAGCCGTGGCCAAGATTCAGCTGGGCCTTCAACGCACCGGTCAGATACTTCTTCGCATGCTTGATGGCCTTGGGCAATGTGTCGCCAAGCGCCAGATACGAGGCGATGGCGGAGCTCAGCGTGCATCCGGTGCCGTGCGTGTTCGGATTATTGATACGCACGCCATCAAACCAGGTCACGGTTCCATCCGTCTCGGCAAGCACATCGTTGGCATCCTCGGTGCCATGACCACCCTTGACCAGCGCGGCACAGCCATAACGCTCCACGAGGCGGTGGGCGGCGGCCTCCATATCCTCCTGATCGCGAATCAGCGTATCGGTCAGCACTTCGGCCTCGGGAATGTTCGGAGTCACGACCGTGGCCATCGGGAACAGCTTGCCGGTCAATGCCGCAGTGGCATCGTCACTGATGAGATTGGCACCGGAAGTGGCCACCATAACCGGGTCGAGCACGATGTTCGTGGCGTGATGGAAGGTGAGTCGTTCAGCGATGACGTCGATGATGTCAGTGGCAGACACCATGCCGATTTTCACCGCGACCGGCGGAATATCCTCAAACACCATGTTGATCTGGTCGGCGAGAATGTCCGGTTTGGTGTCCTGAATGGAACGCACGCCGGTGGTGTTCTGTGCGGTGAGCGCGGTGATGGCGCTCATGCCGAACACGCCGCAGGCCAGCATGGTCTTCAGATCGGCCTGCATGCCGGCACCGCCGGACGAGTCGGAGCCGGAGATCGCGAGAACAGCGGGAAGTGTAGATGTTGCAATTTGTGCCATAGTGTTCATTCTAAGTGGGGCCCATGATGTTTTTCGGAGCGGTTTTCCTTGATGTTTTGCCGCTCCTGTGGTGAGATGGGAAGGTTTGCTGATTGCGATTGATTCATGAAATGTTCGGGAGGAGGCATGGCTGATAACGATGTACTGCGCCGTGACGGCGTCTTGGTGCGCATCACCGGAACGCACCGCATATTTTGGCGTAATGCCTAACGGACACACCACACAGCTCACATTTCCGCGTCAGGAAGTGTTCGATGTGGGCGACGTGTTGCTCGTCGGTACGGATTTCTATCGCAAAGTGCCGCATGATGTGTGGCCGTTGAAGCCCCGTGTGGGCATCGTGCGCCGTGCGCTCAACGAAGGCGTGGTCCTGGAGACTTCCGACGGCCTCGGTCCAGATGGCGCACACTTCGGCACCGCCTTCGAGCGAGTCGAGCGTCGTCCCGAATTAAGACACCACCGGGCATAATAATTGGCTCCCCTCAGAGAGGGGAGCCAGAGAGGTTTACTCCTGGGCGGTGGAGTAGAGCTTGCCGCCCTGGGCGGTGTACTTTTCGCTCATCGCATCCATGCCGGCGAGGATTTCTTCGGGGCTGAGCACGTTGGCGGACACCACGCCGTTATCGACATTGGCCTTGGCCGTAGCCAGTGCCTCGGAGTCGATGCCTGCAGCAGCCTCCTTCACGATTTGCTGCTGAGCGGCCTCGCCACCGAATGCCTTGCGGATGTTCTGGGAGATGGCCATCGAGCAGAACTTCGGGCCGCACATCGAGCAGAAGTGCGCCATCTTGGCCGGCTCGGCGGGCAGGGTATCGTCGTGGAAGGCGATGGCGGTGTCCGGATCGTAGGACAGATTGAACTGGTCGAGCCAACGGAACTCGAAGCGAGCCTTGGAAATCGCATTGTCGCGATCCATCGCGTGCGGGTGGTGCTTGGCGATGTCTGCGGCGTGGCAGGCGATCTTGTAGGCAATCACGCCCTGCTTCACATCATCCTTGTTCGGCAGGCCGAGGTGTTCCTTCGGGGTCACGTAGCACAGCATAGCGGTGCCGTAACGACCGATCTCGGTGGCGCCGATAGCGGAGGTGATGTGATCGTAACCCGGAGCGGTATCGGTGGTCAGCGGTCCGAGGGTGTAGAACGGGGCGTTGTGGCACACGGCCTTCTCCAGCTCGATGTTCATGCGTACGGTGTCGAACGGCACGTGGCCCGGGCCCTCGATCATCACCTGCACGTCCTTGGCCCAGGCGCGCTCGGTCAGCTCGCCCAGAGTCATGAGCTCGGAAAGCTGCGCGGCGTCGTTCGCGTCGGCTAGGGAGCCGGGGCGCAGGCCATCGCCCAGAGAGAACGCCACGTCGTACTTGGCGAAGATGTCGCACAGCTCGTCGAAGTGCGTGTACAGGAAGCTCTCCTGGTGGTGGCGCAGGCACCAGTCGGCCATGATGGAGCCACCGCGGGAGACGATGCCGGTCACGCGGTTGGCGGTCAGCGGCACGTAACGCAGCAGCACGCCGGCGTGGATGGTCATGTAATCCACACCTTGCTCGCACTGTTCGATTACGGTGTCGCGGAACAGTTCCCAGTTCAGCTTGGAGGCATCATCCTCGACCTTTTCGAGGGCCTGGTACATCGGCACGGTGCCGATCGGCACGGGGGAGTTGCGAAGAATCCACTCACGGGTGGTATGGATGTCGTTACCGGTGGACAGGTCCATCACGGTATCGGCGCCCCACTTGGTGGCCCACGTCAGCTTCTCCACTTCCTCATCGATGGAGGAGGTGACGGCCGAGTTGCCCATGTTGGCGTTGAGCTTGGTCAGGAAGGCGGATCCGATAATCATCGGCTCGGCCTCGGGGTGGTTGATGTTGCAGGGCATCACCGCGCGGCCGGCGGCCAGCTCGGAGCGCACGAGCTCCACATCGCAGTTCTCGCGGGTGGCCACGTACTGCATCTCCGGGGTGATGATGCCGTGGCGGGCGTACCACATCTGGGTGATCGGGTGGTCCTTGGCACGCATCGGCTCATGCTTGCGTCCACGCCATTCCTTGGTGGCGCGGCCGCGCTTGATGGCGCGCTTGCCATCGTCCTCAAGGTTGCGGCGGCGGCCCTCGTAGTCTTCGATGTCGCCGCGGTCGCGGATCCAGTCGAGACGCAGGGGCTTCAAGCCTTCCTTCGGGTCGCACTTGGGGCCTTCGGTGTTGTAGTCGTGGAACGGCGGGTTCGGGCCCACGCCGGGCGTGTCGCTCAGCTTGATTTCGGTGTACGGCACTTCCAGGTCGTAGGAACCATACTGATAGGTGAACGGTACGGACTTGGTCTTGCGGATGTGCGCCTTGTCGCGCTGCTTGGAACCACGGGCGGCGATGTCCACGCGCTGCTGCTTGGCAAGCTTCTGGGCATCCTTGGCGTCCTTGGCGTTGGTGAACTTCTTCTCAGTGGCCTCGGAACCGGGCTTCGCGGCCCCTTCCTGAGCAGCCTGAGTGTCAGTAGCGGGGGTGTGGGTTACGACGCGCGGAGCGTAGCCGTGCTTCTTGTCGCCGCGGACGGCCTTCCAGCCTTCGACCATGGTGCGCGCGGCCTCTTCCGGGTTCTCGGCACCCGCGATGGCGGAGACCACGAACCAGCCAGCAGCCTTGGTATCGGCGAGCATGGCCATATCGGCTGCGGTCACGCCGCCGCCCACGACCACCGGGAATTCGCTGGCAACGCAGATGGTGTTGATCTGGGCGGCGTCCAGCGTCTTGCCGGAGCCGTCGTTGCCGCCCACGGAAGCCTCGGGCTTGGTGGTGGAGACGTGCAGAGGACCGGCGCCAATGTAGTCGATGCAGCCGTCGGGCAGCTCGTTGATGAGCCGAACGAGGCTTTCGGTCTCAGCCGACAGGCCCACGATGGCCTCGTCGCCGAGCAGGGCACGGGCTTCGCGCGGCTCCATGTCGGTCTGGCCGATGTGCACACCGTCCACCTTGATGCCCTTGCGGCGGGCCTGCCACACCACGTCGGCACGGTCGTCGATCACAAAGGCCACGGAATCGGACTTCTCATTGTCCTCGATGATTTGCGCGATGTCGCGAGCCATGTCGGTCAGCTCAGAGGCATCGGCCTCCTTGGCGCGCAGTTGGATGAAGGTTGCGCCGCCGTGCAGAGCCTGATCCACCACGTCGGTCAGCGGACGGCCTTTGCAGTCCTCCGGCCCCACCACGAAGTACGCGGACAGGTCGAAGCTGTCGCGCATGGAGGCGTATGGGTATTCATTACTCATTATTATTCCTGCTTTTGTTGTTTCTTGTGGAAGTCTTATTGGAAAAAACTGTTATGAGCTCCCTCATCAGAGGGAACTGAAACTACTGCACCAAAATCTCGGATTCCGCCACCTGTTCGGCGGTCACATTCCACAGCGCGTCAAGGAACGCAACTTGGAACGAGCCCGGTCCGTGCGAAGTTGTATCGGCCACCTCTCCCGCGCGGTTGTACAGCAGAGACGCGGACAGGGCGGCGGTCAACGGATCGGAGACCGCCAAATACGTGGCAGCCACGCCGCCCAGCGAGCAGCCGGCACCGGTGATCTTGGTCATCATCGCGCTGCCGCCCGGCAGCCGGTACACGGTTTCGCCATCGGTCACCAGATCGGCGATGCCGGACACGGCCACGGCGCAGCGGGTGGAAGCGTCATGGGAGGAATGCTTGGCGTGCTGTTCGGTCAGATACTGTGCCAGCGCCACCGCCGCGCCGGTTGCGGACTCCACGTCGTCGACGGATTCCACTCCGGCGGGGCGGTGCTCGGAAGCGTCCCCCACGGTTTCGGTATTGAGCCCCCACATGTTCGCCAGCGCGATTACCTCGGATGCATTCGCGCGAATCATGGTCGGGGGAGCGGCCTTGAAGGCCTGAAGAATGGCGGTACGGGTGCGGCCGATGCCGGCGGCCACCGGGTCGAGCACCCACGGCTTGTCCAAGTAGTTGAGTCGCTGGGCGATTTCGGGCAGTGCGTCCTTATAGAACGGCAGCAGCGTGCCCACGTTGATGTAGTTCGCGCCCGCGATTTTCGCGGTTTCGATCACGTCGTCCGGCAGGAAACTCATGGCCGCAGTGCCGCCGGCCGCCAGTTGCGCGTTGGCAACCAAATTGATGGTCACAAAATTGGTGAATGACTGGGCCAACGGAGTCGTCTCGCGTACGCGGCGAACGGCATCGGCGATATTGTCACGGATGGGTGAATCGGCTGGAACCGGAGTCCCGGCGGTATAACCGCTGGACACGCCGGTAAACGATGATGCACTATTGCTCATTTACTGCTCCCTACGATGGTCTTAACCAACAGGTTCTAAGGGTCAGGCTCAGGCCTTTCTCAACTCGCGAACCACATGCGAGTTCCCCTGCATTACAGTGCCGACGCTATGCGCCAACATGGACATTATCGTGACGGATTTGTTCGATACGTGTCGTCAGGTCTGGCGCGTCCCCGTCCATTCGTGATACATAGACGCCTCCGCCGAGCAACATCTCCCGAATTTGTGACGCTGACGCGATGTCAGTGGCACAAATTCGGGAAGGGTAAAACAACAGGAACAATATGGAGGTGTTGCGATATAGGAATCGCTGCGAACGGCCGCTCGTGAGACGCGGAACATATACCGGACAATGCCGCCTGACCTGTCACCATATACGGCTATCCTGAAGCGGTTGTTATTAGACCCCAAACCGTTCAAACCAGAAGGTGCATTGTGGCTCAGTCCAAACTCGATGAAGTCGTATCCCTTGCGAAGCGTCGCGGCTTCGTGTTCCCCGCCGGCGAAATTTACGGCGGCACCCGTTCCGCTTGGGATTACGGCCCCCTCGGCGTCGCTCTCAAGGACAATATCAAGCGTGAATGGTGGCGCTCCATGGTCGTCACCCGACCTGATGTCGTCGGTGTCGACACTTCCATCATTCTGCCGCCCGAAGTGTGGGTGGCGTCCGGCCACGTGAGCGTGTTCAATGATCCGCTCGTCGAGTGCCTCAACTGCCACAAGCGCAACCGCGCCGACAAGCTCGAGGAATCCTACGCCGAGAAGCACGGCGACAAGATGCCGGAAAACGGCATGAAGGACATCGTCTGCCCGAACTGCGGTACCCGTGGCCAGTGGACCGAACCGCGCGACTTCAACATGATGCTGCGCACCCACCTCGGCCCGGTCGAGGACGAGAACAGCCTGCACTACCTGCGTCCGGAGACTGCACAGGGCATCTTCGTGGACTTCAAGAACGTGATGACCTCTTCCCGTTCCAGGCCGCCGTTCGGCATCGCCAACATGGGTAAGTCCTTCCGTAACGAGATCACCCCGGGTAACTTCATCTTCCGCACCCGTGAGTTCGAGCAGATGGAGATGGAGTTCTTCGTCACGCCCGGCACCGATGAGGAATGGCACCAGTACTGGATCGACGCCCGCACCCGCTGGTACATCGACCTCGGCGTCAAGCCGGAGAACCTGCGCCACTACGAGCACCCGAAGGAGAAGCTCTCCCACTACTCCAAGCGCACCGTGGACATCGAATACAAGTTCGGCTTCCAGGGTTCCGACTGGGGCGAGCTCGAAGGCATCGCCAACCGTACCGATTACGATTTGAGCGCGCACTCCAAGCACTCCGGCGAAGACCTGAGCTACTTCAACCAGGCCACCGGCGAGAAGTACGTGCCGTACGTCATCGAACCGGCCGCCGGCCTGACCCGCTCCCTGATGTGCTTCCTCGTGGACGCCTACGATGTGGACGAGGCCCCGAACACCAAGGGCGGCGTTGACAAGCGCACCGTGCTGCGTCTCGACCCGCGTCTGGCCCCGGTCAAGGCCGCCGTGCTGCCGCTGAGCAAGAAGCCTGAACTGCAGACCGTGGCCCAGACCCTGGCCGACGACCTGCGCTTCAACGAGTGGATGATCGACTACGACGAGTCCGGTGCCATCGGTCGTCGTTACCGTCGTCAGGACGAGATCGGCACCCCGCTGTGCATCACCGTGGACTTCGACACCCTCGAGGACCACGCTGTGACCATCCGTGAGCGTGACACCATGGCCCAGGAGCGCGTCGCTCTTGACAAGGTGGCCGATTACGTGGCCGCCCGCATCGGCGAGAAGCGCACCCGCGTGCCCCTGAAGCCTGTGGAAATGGGCGGTGAGCCTTGGCCTGAGTCCGGCGTTCAGGAAGCCGGCGGCCTGTACTAAGCCGGAGTCGCACAACTTGGGCTCCCCTCTGTGGGCTGAGCCGTAAGGAAGACATCCCAGTGGGCTGTTTGTAGGCGAAGTGGCGGCGATAGACGCCGGGGCTCCTCTCTCAGGGGAGCCCCTACTTATTTTCTTAGGAATCACATGGCACAATCCGAATCCGAAACAGTGCTCACCGAGCATCACGAGACCGACAACCTCGACCCACGTACGGACGCGCCGGCGCGCCCCGGGACCCCGGTGCATATCGCCCCGGTCCAACTCGGCAACATCACCGTGCCGACCCCGGTGGTGCTCTCGCCGATGGCGGGAGTGACCAACTGGCCCTTCCGCGTGATTTGCGAGGAATATGGTCCCGATGGACTCTACGTGGCCGAGATGATCACCGCTCGAGCCCTCGTGGCGCATAACCCGAAAGCACTGCGCCTCTGTCATTTCGCCAAAAGCGAAAAAATCCGTTCACTGCAGTTGTACGGCGTGAACCCCTCCATCACCGAACAGGCGGCGAAAATCGTGGTCGACGGCAACATGGCCGACCATGTGGATCTGAACTTCGGTTGCCCGGTGCCCAAGGTCACTCGTCGAGGCGGTGGTTCGGCCTTGCCTTGGAAAACCGACATTTTCACTGAGCTATTACAGCGCGTGGTCGCCGTATGCGAGCCGGCGGGCATCCCCGTCACCGCGAAGATCCGCGTCGGCATCGACCATAACCATGAGACCTTCCTCGAAGCCGGACACATCGCGCAGGAGGAGGGCTGCAAGGCCGTAACCCTGCATGCCCGTACCACCGCCGAATACTATGGCGGTCATTCCGACTGGTCCCGCATCGGCGAGCTCAAGGAACACCTCAACATTCCGGTATTCGGCAATGGCGATATCTGGGGTGCCGAGGATGCGCTCGAAATGGTGCGCGAGACCGGCTGCGACGGTGTGGCCATCGGCCGCGGATGCCAGGGCCGGCCGTGGCTGTTCGCCAACATCAAAAACGCCTTCGAGGGCAATCCCGAACGGCTCAACCCGAATCTGGGCGAGGTCTGCCGCGTGATTCACCGTCATGCCGAGCTGCTTACCGAGTTTTATGAGGGCGATGAGATGATGGCCGTCCACGATCTGCGCAAGCACATCGCCTGGTATCTGAAAGGATTCCCGGTGGGCGGCTCCACCCGCAAGGCCTTTATGGAATGCGAGAGCCTGGCCGATGTGGACCGCGAGATCGGCAAGCTCGACCCGACTATCGAATACCCGCCACGCGTGGTCGACAAACCGCGCGGCCGCGTGCGTTTCGCCAAGAAGGTGCACTTGCCGTATGGCTGGTTGGAATCGCGTACCACCACCCACGAAGAGCGTGAGGCGCTCTTCGGTGACGACCCAATGGACGCCAGTTACTGAGAAAATACTGAAAATACACGCAACACGCGCCATTCTGCGCGTGAATTTCCCTCCAAGAGTAGCCTGTTTGCGCTACTCTTGGGTGTAACCGTGAAGTGACAGGAGCCAAACGTGAGCGAGATCGCGCAGAATGAGTTCAACGACAAGACCAACATCAAGGTTGTTGGCGTCGGCGGTGCCGGCGGTAATGCCGTCAATCGCATGATTGCCGAGGGATTACAGAATGTTGAATTTGTGGCGGTAAATACCGATGCGAAGGATCTTCTGCGCTCTGATGCGGATGTCAAGATTTCCCTTTCCGATAAGTCCAGTCGTGGTCTCGGTGCTGGTGCCGACCCGGAGCGTGGAGCCAAGGCGGCCCAGGACCACCAGTCGGATATCGAAGAGGCGCTTAGGGGTGCCGACATGGTGTTCGTCACCTGCGGCGAGGGCGGTGGCACCGGTACTGGCGCCAGCCCGATCGTCGCTCGTGCGGCTCATCAACAGGGTGCTCTCACCATCGCGGTTGTTACTCGTCCGTTCAGCTTCGAAGGCCCTCAGCGTTCCGCTTCCGCCGAATACGGCATCGACAACCTGCGCAAGGAAGTCGACGCGCTGATCGTCATTCCGAACGATCGCCTGCTCGAGCTTTCCGACCGTTCCATCGGCATCATTGAGGCCTTCAAGACCGCTGATACCGCACTGCTTGCCGGCGTTCAGGGCATCACTGACCTGATTTCGATGAACTCCTATATTCACGTCGACTTCAACGATGTGAACTCCATTCTTCGTGGTGCTGGTACTGCGCTGTTTGGTATCGGTTCCGCACGGGGAGAGGATCGTGCCACGCAGGCCGCCGAAATCGCCATCAGCTCTCCGCTGCTTGAGGAAAGCATCGAAGGCGCACACGGTGCGCTGATCAACATCGCCGGTCCGACCGACCTGAAGTTGCAGGAGGCCTCTGCTGCCACCGAACTGGTGCGCAAGGCGATTCACCCTGAAGCCCAGATTATTTGGGGTCTTGCTCTGGACGATGCTTATGGCGATGAAGTGCGTGTCACTGTTATTGCTGCTGGTTTTGACCCCGTCGCCGCTCAAGATGACGACACTCAGAGCACGGTGACGCCGGTTGTGCCAACCGCCGCCGATCCTGCGACTCCCGTGGCACAGCCAGCTCCAGCACCGGCACCGGCTGCACAGCCCGCTGCCACTGCCCAACCGGCATTCACACCGGCTACCGGTGACTCCGCATCGTTGCCTTTTGATGATCCGACTTCCGCTCATCCGAATATCGCCGTGAACGATCCGGCTGGCGATCTCGACATCCCTGACTTCCTGCGCTGAAAGGATTGATCCATGGCTGGGTTCATGAAAAACGCGATGTCCTATCTGGGCATGAGTGACGTTGTGGACGATGAGGACGACTACATCGAGGAGGACGAGGAGCAGAAGCCGGCTTCGAAGTCCGCATTTGATTCCGACCATACGGTCACGCCGCTGGCGTCAACCACCGCGCCTGCCGCATCGTCGACTACCAAGCCGTTCCCCGGTGGTCGTGTGAACAGAATCACCACCATCCATCCGAAGTCATATGAGGATGCTCAACTGGTCGGCCGTGCATTGCGTGACGGTGTTCCGGTCGTACTGAATCTCACCGGTGTGGCCGAAGCCGTGGCATATCGCATCGTGGACTTCTCCGCCGGCGTGGTGTTCGGCGTGCGTGGTTCCCTCGAGCGTGTCACTCCGCGCGTGTTCCTGTTGAGCCCGGCGCAGGTGAACATCAAGGTCGAAGAGCCGACAAAACCAGCCTCGGCACACGATTTGTTCGCTGATTGACCGGTTCAGTAGTTTTCGCATTCGACGTTATATCGGTATTCGGCCGACTCCCAGCAAGGAGTCGGCCGATTCTTATTGTGCTCCGAGCAAACTTTTCATGCGCGGTTGTTAGTCTGTCAGCATGCTTTCCTTAGTGTTCTCTCTGATCGGCCGCATTCTTGCATGGCTCATTAACGCGTATATCACGGTTCTGTTCGTGCGCATGATTCTGGACTGGGTCTCCGTTCTCGCACGAAACTGGTATCCACGTGGTGTGGTGGCCCAGCTGATCAATATTGTGTATTCCATTACCGAACCCCCTCTGCGCTGGCTACGTCGCTATATTCGCCCATTGCCGCTCGGTTCGATTTATCTTGATGTCAGCTTCATTGTGCTGTATTTTGCGCTGGTGGTACTGGAAAGTGTTGTTCTGATAGTGTTCTGAGGCCGTTTTTGACCCGCCGGAGGCATATATCTGGCATAAAAACCCACGTCGAATGTTCTGAAACGATGGGGTCGTGATAGCATTCTGACTTGAGACCAACGTAAGTGCGGGCGATGCCCCAAAGCGAGGTGCAAGATTTATGGCTCTGTTGACGCCGAAGGATATTAGGGAGCATACCTTCCAGACTGTTCGATTCAAGGAAGGTTATGATGTCGACGAGGTCGATGACTTCCTTGATCAGGTCACGGAAACCGTCGAGGCTCTTGGACGTCAGGCGGTAGCCGGCGGTCAGGCCACCCAGACTCTGGGTCCTGACGTGACCAACCTTAATGCGAAGATCTCCGATCTTACCGGTCAGGTGCAGCAACTCGAGTCGGAGAATGCTGGTTTGAAGAACGCTGTGGCTCAGGCCCAGCAGGCCGTTCAGGCTGGCAATGATCAGGCAGCACAGCTTGTCTCTGCCAAGCTCAGCGAAGCCGAGGAATCCAACCGCGCGCTGTCCTCCCAGAATGAGCAGCTCAAGGGTCAGGTCGATCAGCTGAACGCTCAAATCGATCAGCTCACCGCTCAGGCTGCTCAGGCCTCCGGTGACCAGGAGGCTGTCGGTCAGCAGATCGCCGCCATTCAGCAGGAACGTGATCAGTTCCGCGCGGCCAACGAGGAGCTGTCCCGTCAGCTCGCCGCTGCTCAGCAGCAGGGTTCCGCCGCTCAGCAGCAGTCCGCTCAGATCGCTGAGCTGTCCCGTCAGCTCGAAGAAGCCAAGCAGCGTGAAAACCAGCTTCGTGCTCAGGTTTCTAAGGTCGAGCCGAGCACCGAGACCGGTTCTCTGCAGAAGATCGCTGGCGCCGCTTCCATGCCGGGCACCGAGCCCGAGCGCGCCACCGCCATGCTGACCCTGGCTATGCAGCTGCACGATCAGTACGTGGAGAAGGGCAAGAACAAGGCCAAGGAAATCACCGAGGCCAGCCAGAACAAGTACAACGATCTGGTCACCAAGGCCAACAACTACTCCGAGCGTACCCGTTCCGAGGCCGACGACTACTCCACTCGTACTCGTTCCGACGCCGACACCTATTCGGATCGTACCCGCTCCGAGGCCGACGCTTACCGTGACCAGACTCACGCGGATGCCGAGACCTACTCCCAGAACACCCGTTCTGAGGCCGACGCATACTCCGTCAAGACTCGTCAGGATGCGGACAACTACTCCAAGTCTCAGCACGATGACGCTGACAACTACGAGAAGGAAGTGCAGCAGCGTGCCGCCGAGTATGACAAGAACACTCGTTCCGCGGCTGATGCGTACGACAAGAACACCCGCTCTGCAGCCGATACGTATGCCGAGCAGGTGCGCGACAACCTTCAGGCTCAGTCCAAGGTCGTCGAGGGCAACATCCAGAGCCTCAAGCAGTTCGAGACTGAATACCGCGCCCGCCTCACCGAGTACCTCGGCCAGCTGGCATCGCAGGTTTCCGAGTCGAACAACTACGTCGACCAGACCTCGTCCAAGACCAACTGAGCGTAGGCAGGTACAGGTCGTATGACGAACCAACAGGGACGGCTGCGCACCCGCGTGGCCGTCTTTGCATGTGTGGCCGCGGCTGCGCTGATTGTCGATCAGCTCACCAAGGCTTGGGCGATGGCCGCGTTATCCAACGGTCAGACCATTCGCGTGATTCCCGGACTGCTGTCCTTCACCTTGGTGCGTAATCCGGGCGCGTCCTTGGGCATGGGATCAGGCGCTACTTGGGTAATCAGTCTGTTGGCCGTTGTGGCTTGCGTGGCCCTTGCTGTGGCTGGGGTGCGCACTGTCTCCATGAAATGGTCGGTGGCGATTTCTTTCGCGTTTGCAGGCGCTCTGGGCAACCTGATTGACCGTGTTATGTACGCTGACGGCTTCCTCGACGGCAAAGTGGTGGATTTCCTTAACTATGGCTGGTCCGTTGGCAATGTGGCGGATATCTATCTGGTAGTCGCCGGTGTGGTCCTGGTGATTCTGATTCTTATGGGGGAGCCGTTCTCACACAAGGATCTCATCGAGCAATCCGACGAATCCCTACAGTCTGAGCCGGAGGCGGACGCCAAGTAATGAGTCGAATAGTCCCTGCTCCCGATGCATTGGTGGGTAAGCGTTTCGACGTAGCCGTGGCCAAAATGCTGGGTATTTCACGATCTAAAGCCGCCGATCTGGTTGACTCCGGGCAGGCGCGCGTTTTAGGACGTGAAGTTGCGCGGTCCAGCACATTGCAGGCGGGGGAGACCGTCGAATTTGATTTGGCGGAGGAACAGGCCGAGCCTGAGCCTATCGCAACTGATATGGCCGTTGTCTACGAAGACGATGATGTCGTTGTAGTCGATAAGCCTGTAGGCGTGGCGGCGCATGCCTCGGTTGGCTGGACCGGTCCAACCGTGCTCGGATCACTGCGTGACCGCGGCGTGCATATCACTTCCTATGGTGCGGCCGGGCGTGAGGGCATTGTTTCTCGCCTTGATGTAGGCACTTCCGGCTTGATGTTGGTGTGCAAGTCCGACCTTGCGTACACCGAGATGCGTCGGCAGTTCGCCGAGCATGAGGTAAAGAAAACCTATCATGCGCTCGTGCAGGGTGGTCTTAAAGAGAACAAAGCAACCATTGAGGCGCCGATCGGGCGCGCCAAAGTGTCCGATTTCCGCTTCTGCGTGACTCCGGCCGGCAAACCGGCCGTTACGCACTGGGATGTGCTGGAGCGTTTCGGCCATGAGGCCACTCTGGTATCCGTGAATCTGGAGACCGGACGTACTCATCAGATTCGCGTGCATTTCTCCTCGATTGGGCATCCCCTGTGCGGCGACCCCATGTATGGTGCCAATCCGGTGCTGTCTGAGGCCTTGGGACTTGACCGGCAGTGGCTGCACGCCATGAAGCTCGAATTCCGTCATCCCCGCACCCGCGTCTGGACCACGGTCCGGTCCCAGTACCCGGCCGACCTGGCCGCCGCCCTCGATGCCATGCGTGCCCGTCACATCGAACCCGCTGAACCTGCCGAGCATGCCGAAGTTCTGGTGGACTAATTCCGCAACGTGTGCATCATGCGTTTTAATATTTAGATTCAGTTCCAGCCTCGCCGGATTCATCCCAGAATAATGAGAGATCGGTCATGATGGCTCTCCGTCATGACCATACCCCAAGTGACTGCGGATGCTGAGTGCCGTTCAGGCCAATGGTCGGTAACCGTACGTGAATTACCGGTATTTCCGCTCAACGTGTCTCGGTACTCCAGCGTGAAGTGAACAGAAATGAGCCAAAGCAGTAAGGCTGAGTACGAGTATTCGTGGCCGTCATCAATCGATGGTGGTCATTGGGATTCGCGCCATGTACTACGCAGCATGTTGTACGCTCTGCCTGGCTATTGAACGAAGTCCACAAGAAACAGTAGATACTAGGGCGGCCAGCGGATTAGCAAGACATCGGTTGGTGAGGACTGCTGACATTGAACTCCGACGGATGAATTGAATACTCATATGGTATCCGATTCTGAACAATTGAGTGGGGGCGTTGATGGTTGCCATCGTTTGAGCTGGCTAAATGCGATTTCGCGCCATGCTGTTTCAACAACGGTGACAACAGCTACAGTTGAACTATGCATGGGTTGAAGAGTGCGATTGACAGGGGAGCGGACGCGTGGGCGCGTTCGCTGCCTGGGCGCGTGCTCGACCGGTATGTGTCGCGGCGTGGCCCCCTGCTGGCGAATGGTCTGGCATATGGTCTGCTATTCGCCTTTTTTGCCGGCGTCTGGATTGCGGTGAGCGTGTTCGGCCTTATCATGGTCGGCAACATTGATTGGCAGCAGATGCTGATCGACGCGGTGCGTGAAGTCATTCCCGGTGTGGCCGACTCGTTTCTGACGTCTTCCGCACTAAACACCATGTCAAGCACATTGACGTGGACCGGTCTGGCCACGTTGGCCATATTCTGGTGGACGGTGACCGGCTGGATGAACTCGCTGCGCCACGCCGTACGGTCCATGTTCGACGACTGCGGCGACGAGCTCAATATCGTCGTCGCAAGGTTACGCGATACGCTTGCCGCCATCGCCATCGCAATACTGTTCATTCTTTCGACCGCGGCCGGTACGGTGTCCGGTGGCATGGTGCGGCGCGTGTTGCAGTGGAGCGGCATCGCCAGCAGCTCGCTGCCGGGGATTCTGCTGCTGGAGCTGACCGGTTTCTGCACCGGCGTCGCGCTGAACTTCGCCTTGTTCATGCTGCTGTTGCGTGTGGTCGCGCACATCAAAGCCGGACGATTCACGCTGATCGGCGCGTCGTCGGGTTCCCTGACGGTTTCGGTGATGCAGCTGCTCGGCGCGCGACTGCTGACCGGCGCCTCCCGCAATCCGCTGCTCGCACCGTTCGCGGCGTTGATCGGCGCACTGGTGTGGTTCAATCTCGTCGCCCAGGTCATCATGCTGTGCGCCGCCCTCATCGCGGAGTGCCGACGGGAATGCTGAACAGCCGCCCAGACCACACGGTATGGTGGAACGCATGGCTGATTACGGGAACAACTTTGTGCAACTGCATAACCACACGCACTATTCGCTGCTCGATGGTGCGTCGAAGATCCCTGATTTGGCCAAGCGTGCGGCCGAACTTGGCATGCCTGCGGTCGGCATCACCGACCATGGCAACATGCATGGCGCCTACGAGATGTACACCAACTGCGTGGCCAATGGCGTCAAGCCCATCATCGGCATCGAAGCTTATGTGACCCCGGAAACCGCACGTCAAGACAAATCCCGCGTGCATTGGGGCACCGAAGCCCAGCGCCGTGACGACGTCTCCGGTGGTGGTCTTATCACCCACTTGACCATGTGGGCCGAAAACGACGAAGGCCTGGTCAACCTCATCAAAGCCTCGTCCGTGGCCAACCTCGAAGGTCGCGTCATGCGCTACCCGCGTATGGATAAGGAGGTGCTCGCCACCTATTCCAAAGGTGTGATCGCCTCCTCCGGATGCCCTTCGGGCATCATCCAGACTCGTCTGCGCCTCGGTCAATTCGAGGAGGCCCTGCGCGCCGCCGGCGAATTCCAGGACATCTTCGGCAAAGACAACTTCTTCATCGAACTCATGGATCACGGTCTGACAATCGAGACCCAGGTCACCAACGACCTGCTGACCATTGCCAAGAAGCTGGACGCCCCGCTGCTGGCCACCAACGATTCCCACTACGTACACGCCGAAGATGCACAGGCGCAGGACGCCATGCTCTGCATCAACTCCGGTTCCCGTCTTGACGATCCGGACCGATTCAAGTTCGACGGCACCGGCTACTACATCAAAACCGCCGAAGAGATGCGCGAACTGTTCAAGGACCACCCGGACGCCTGCGACAATACGCTCGTTATCGCCGAACGCTGCAACGTGATGTTCGACGACCACGAAGACGGCGCGTTCATGCCGAAATTCCCTTGCCCCGAAGGCTGGGATGAGACCTCCCTGTTCCTCAAAAAAGTCGAGGAAGGTCTGGAGAAGCGTTACGACGGCAACCCGCCGCTCGACGTATTGAAGCAGGCCGACTACGAATGTGGTGTGATCTGCCAGATGCAGTTCTGCGGATACTTCCTCGTGGTCGCCGACTACATTCAGTGGGCCAAGGACCACGGCATTATGGTGGGGCCGGGCCGTGGTTCGGCCGCAGGCGCCATGGTCGCCTATTCCATGGGCATTACCGAGCTCGATCCGCTCAAGCATGGCCTGATTTTCGAGAGGTTCCTGAACCCTGAGCGAGTGAGCCTTCCTGATATCGATGTCGACTTCGACCCTGAAGGTCGTGCGCGAGTCATCGAATACTGCGGCGAAAAATACGGCACCGATAAGGTCGCCCAGTGCGTGATCTATGGCACCATCAAAACCAAGCAGGCCCTGAAAGACTCCGCCCGCATCATGGGTTATGAATTCTCAGTCGGTGAAAAAATCACCAAGGCGCTGCCTCCGGCGGCCACCGGCGGCAAAGACATCAGCCTGCATGACATCTTCGACCCGGCCGCCAAACGTTATGCCGAGGCCAGGGAATTCCGAGAACTCTACGATTCCGACCCGGACACCAAGCGCATCACCGAGGAAGCCAAGGGTATCGAAGGCCTGATTCGACAGACCGGTGTACATGCCTGCGCCACCATCATGGGTAGCGCACCCATCACCGACACCTCGCCGTTGCTGGAACGCACCGATGGCACCATCACCACCACCTTCGAATACCACACGTGCGAAACGTTGGGGCTGGTCAAGATGGACTTCCTTGGCCTGTCCAACTTGACGATCATCCACGACACCCTGAAGAACATCGAGGCCAACGGCAAACCCGCCATCGACTACACCAAGATTCCGCTCGATGACGCCGAAACCTACAAACTCATGTCCCGAGGAGACACGCTCGGCGTGTTCCAGCTCGATTCCGACGGCATGCGTTCACTGCTGAAAACCCTGAAGCCCGATAACTTCAACGATATTTCCGCACTTATCGCCCTGTACCGACCGGGCCCGATGAGTATGGATTCGCACACCAACTACGCCAAGCGCAAAAACGGCCTGCAGAAGATCACGCCAATTCACCCTGAGCTTGAGGAGCCTCTGAAGCAGGTGCTTGACGAGACCTATGGTCTGATCATCTACCAGGAGCAGGTGCAGTCCGCCGCCCGAATCCTCGCCGGTTATTCACTGGGCAAGGCAGACGTGCTGCGTCGAGCCATGGGTAAGAAGAAGCCCGAAGTGCTGGCCAAGGAGAAGGTGCCGTTCTTCGCCGGTATGAAGGAGCACGGATATTCCGAAGAGGCCTCCCAGGCCGTGTGGGATATTCTGGTGCCGTTCTCCGGCTACGCTTTCAACAAAGCGCACTCCGCCGCATACGGTCTGATCTCCTACTGGACCGCATATCTGAAGACGCACTACCCGGTCGAATTCATGGCCGCCCTGTTGCAAGGTGCCGCCACCAACAAAGACAAGACCGCACTGTACTTGGGCGAGGCCCGCCGCATGGGCATCCAGGTGCTCTCGCCGGACGTCAACGAATCGGTGTACGAGTACTCGGCAGTCGGCGACGTCGTCCGATTCGGTCTTGGTGCCATCCGTAACGTGGGTGACAAGGCCGTGGCCGATATCATCGCCGAACGCGAAGGCCCGCGCGGCAAGTTCGTGAACTTCATGGACTTCATCCGCCGCGTGCCCCTGACCGCGCTGAACCGGCGATTGGTCGAATCGTTGATCAAGGCCGGTGCCTTCGACTCGATTGACCCGAACCGTCGCGCGCTGCTCACCGTGCACGAGGCCGCCATCGATTCGGTGGTGAGTCTGAAGCGCAAACAGGCGGAGGGCCAGTTCGATTTGTTCTCCGATGCCGAGGATGGGGGAGCGGAGGCCATGGGCGACGCTTCCGTGACCGTACCCGATCTTGAGGAATGGGACAAGAAGACCAAACTTAACTTCGAACGCGAAATGTTGGGCCTGTATGTGTCTGACCATCCGCTCTCCGGTATGCAGTCGATTCTCGCGTCCTTGCGTGAAATGTCCATCGCGCATCTGGTTGATCGAGCCAAAACGATGGGTGAAGGACAGCAGGTCACGTTGGCTGGTTTGGTCACCAATGTGGACCGGCGCGTATCCAAGAAGGGCAACCCCTGGGCCATCGTGACCATCGAAGACATGGAAAGCTCCATCCAATGCATGTTCTTCGGCAAGGTCTATGAAGCGGCCGCCGCTGAACTTGCCGTGGACGCCATCGTACAGATTCGTGGCCAAGTGGAGTTGCGCGACGAAACCGTTTCTCTGAGAGCCACGGAAATGCAGATTCCGACCTTGGAAGCCGAGGATGAACGTCCGTTGGTCATCACGCTGCCGTCGGTGGCGTTGGAGCGCCAACGCATGATGCAACTCGGTCAGGTGCTCGCTAATCATCCTGGTTACTGCGAAGTACATCTTGCGGTGCTGGATGAGAAGGGTAACGCTCAGGTGCTCACGTTTGGCGATCGTTTCCGCGTCAAGCGAGATACTTCGTTGTTTGCTGAGATCAAGATTCTGTTTGGCCCCAGCTGCTTGCCTGCCGCCTGATTGGCGGGTTTCGCCCCTGGCCTCTCCCTCACCTGGCTTTGCTGGGGGCTCCTTCATCAGAGGGAGCTAAGGCGTGTGCCACCATACGATGTGCGCGACTACTGTGGAACGTATGGGCATGGAGATAGCGGATACTGGTAACAACGATGACGAGCAACAATGGATTGCCACGATGCTGGAACGGCTGTCTCATTCGCAGTTCCGCGCCAAATTCGCTTTGACCGACAAAGACCGAGCCTATGCCCGCACCAAAGGCAAGGCGACCATCGATCGTCATGCGCGAGAAATGTTGCGAGACCGCATAGGCGCAGCCGAACCGAAGAACGACGGCAGACAGACGCCATGGCGCGGCCATCCGGTATTCACCGCTCAGCATGCTACCGCCACATGCTGCCGCGGATGCATCGAAAAATGGCATCATCTGCCCAAAGGCCGTGAACTCGCCGAAGCGGAGGTAAACCGACTTGCCGATTTGGTCATGGCGTGGATTGAACGGGACCTTATCAATCATCCGGTTCGGTGAAGCACCCCGCATCCTCAGTATGCCTGTATGCCTTCAATAGTTATGGGCCAACAGCCAACATAGGCCTCGAAAACCGTAGATGCAAGGTATTGGCGAATGCGGCAGAACGCCGAACGTTGCCTATAGCGCGTTCGTCAATAATGCGACATGATGTCTATTCAAGAAGAGTTGATGAAGTGTCAACTCTGCCCCAAGGAGGCGGAATATGTACTACAGCAGCGGCAATTATGAGGCTTTCGCACGTCCGAAGAAGCCGGCCGACGTGGACAACAAGCATGCATACATCATCGGTACCGGACTGGCGGCATTGTCTGCAGCCTGTTATCTGGTGCGTGATGGTCAGATGCCTGGCGAGAACATCCACATCCTTGAGAAGGACCCGGTACCCGGCGGCGCCTGTGACGGTCTTGATATTCCCGGCCTTGGCTATGTGATGCGTGGCGGCCGCGAAATGGACAATCATTTCGAGGTCATGTGGGATCTGTTCCGCTCGATTCCCTCCATCGAAACCGAAGGCGTCAGCGTACTCGACGAGTACTACTGGCTCAACAAGGAGGACCCGAACTACTCGCTGTGCCGCGCCACCAAGAATCTCGGCAAGGACGCGGGGCTCAAGGGCAAGTTCGGGCTGTCCGACAAGGCTTCGATGGAAATCATGAAGCTGTTCTTCACCCCGGACGAAGACCTGTATGACAAGCCGATCACCGATTTCTTCGATGATGAGGTGCTGAACTCCAACTTCTGGCTGTACTGGCGCACCATGTTCGCCTTCGAAAACTGGCACTCCGCGCTGGAAATGAAGCTGTACATCAAGCGCTACATTCATCACATCGGAGGCCTGCCGGACTTTTCCGCGCTGCGTTTCACCCGCTACAACCAGTACGAGTCGATGATTCTGCCGATGGTCAAGTATCTGGAATCGCACGGCGTCGAATTCCGCTACAACACCAAGGTCGAGAACGTGGAATTCGCGATTGGCGGGGGAGCCGGCCCCAAGCGCGAGCACACCGGCGTAGGCCAAGACACCATCCAGAAGATTCAGGCCACCTCCGGCTTCTTCAAGCGCAACCCTGCCAGCACGCCCACCAAGAAGCTTGCCGTGCGCATCGACGTGGACCACGAGGGTGATAAATCCTCCATCGACCTGACCGAGAACGATCTGGTGTTCATCACCAACGGCGGTTGCGTGGAGAACTCCACCATGGGTTCCCAGAACTCGCCCGCCGCATGGAACCCAGACCTGAAGCCCGGTGGCGGCTGGGATATGTGGAAGCGTATCGCTGACCAGGACCCGAGCTTTGGCCATCCGGAGAAGTTCTGCTCCGATCCGAATGCCACCAAGTGGATGAGCGCCACCGTCACCACCCTGGACGGCGAGATTCCGCCGTACATCCAGAAGATCTGCAAGCGCGACCCGTTCTCCGGCAAGGTCGTCACCGGCGGCATCGTCACCGTGCAGGACTCCAACTGGCTCATGAGTTGGACCCTGAACCGCCAGCAGCAGTTCCGCGACCAGCCCAAGGACCAGCTGTGCGTATGGGTCTACGGCCTGTTCCCGGACAAGCCCGGCAACTATGTGAAGAAGCCGATGACCGAATGCACCGGTGAAGAGATTTGCGAGGAGTGGCTTTACCACATGGGCGTGCCGACCGACAAGATCGAGGCGCTCGCAAAGCACCACGCCAACACCGTGCCGGTCATGATGCCGTACATCACCGCGTTCTTCATGCCGCGCGCGGCCGGCGACCGCCCGGACGTGGTGCCCGATGGTGCCGTGAACTTCGCATTCCTTGGCCAGTTCGCCGAGACCCCGCGCGACACGATTTTCACCACCGAATACTCGATGCGCACCGGTATGGAAGCTGTCTACACGTTGCTCGGCGTGGACCGCGGCGTGCCTGAAGTGTGGGGTAGCGTCTATGACGTGCGCAACCTGCTCAACGCCACCGTCAAATTGCGTGACGGTGCACCGGTCACCGATATGAAGCTCAACTTCATTGAAAAGGCCGTGGTCAAGAAGGTGCTCAAGAAACTCGACGGCACCGATATTGCCACCCTGTTACGCGAATACCGCGTAATCTGACATCCATCTGGCTCCCCTCGACTGGCACGCGAAGCGTGACTGGGGGGGAGTTGCTCACAACGGAGTGTTAAGAGAAAGACAAAAACATGACTGATTCTGATCCCCAGTTAATCCGCCACGCCACCATCGACGATCTGGACGCGCTGGCCGCCATGGAATCCGAATGCTTCCCGGCCGCCGAGGCCGCCGACCGCTCGTCCCTGCGCGCCCGAATCGAGACCTATCCGGAATGTTTCTGGCTATTGATTGATGGCGAGATCGTCATGGCGTTCATCAACGGTTTCGCGACCGATCGGCGCGACTTGACCGATGACATGTACGAGGATGCCGCGCAGCACAACCCTCAAGGTGACTGGCAAATGATTTTCGGCGTGGATACTGCGCCGAAGTATCAGCATCGCGGTTGCGCCAGTACACTCATGAGGAAAGTCATTGAAGACACTCGTGCAGCTGGACGTAAAGGCTTGGTGCTCACCTGCAAAGATCGGCTGGTCGGATTCTATGCGCAATTTGGGTATGAGGACGAGGGCATTTCGGAGTCCACTCACGGTGACGTGGTCTGGCATCAGATGCGCCTGACCTTCTAATCCCCCTTTGCTTCCCCCTCTTTGATGCTGAGGCGTCTAAAAAAACAGTCCGGTGGACTGTTTTTTTAGACGAAGGCGAGACGATAGTCGAGCCATAAGGACGAGAGCTTTTTGCGGGTGAGCCGGCCGCGTGATCGGACTGAGGGAAGTTGAACGTGGAATAAATTGTTGCGACACGCCGGTGAACATCTGATTTCGTTACGTGAGCCCATAAAAAGCCGGCGTATCCTGATGGTAACGGCGTGATTCAAGCTGATTTCGACACGCCGATGGAACGACGTCGTTGCAACGATTCTGGCGTGTTTTTTCGTGCCCGGTTTGCGCGAGTCCGTGAATGCGTGTAAGTTATTCCCTTGCTGCCGCTCGGCGAGTGGTTCTCCTCCGGAGGGCTGCGAGGTGGGTGAGTGGTGGTGGTTTGAGAACTCAAGAGCGTGTTTGTACTACTTCTTTATAGTCAATGATTGCCAGTTCATTCCTCGCCTGATTGCCTGTCGTGGTGGTTGGGTACCCGGGAGGGTTTGATGAGGGGTGAGGTTTTTTGAGGGCGTCCTTCCTTAAGGACGTGCTCGTCAATTTTTGTTTTGAGAGTCATCTATTCGGATGCTTTTCATGAGGTTTTTTTGTGGAGGGTTCGATTCTGGCTCAGGATGAACGCTGGCGGCGTGCTTAACACATGCAAGTCGAACGGGATCCACCGGGCTTTGCTTGGTGGTGAGAGTGGCGAACGGGTGAGTAATGCGTGACCGACCTGCCCCATACACCGGAATAGCTCCTGGAAACGGGTGGTAATGCCGGATGCTCCAGTTGATCGCATGGTCTTCTGGGAAAGCTTTCGCGGTATGGGATGGGGTCGCGTCCTATCAGCTTGACGGCGGGGTAACGGCCCACCGTGGCTTCGACGGGTAGCCGGCCTGAGAGGGCGACCGGCCACATTGGGACTGAGATACGGCCCAGACTCCTACGGGAGGCAGCAGTGGGGAATATTGCACAATGGGCGCAAGCCTGATGCAGCGACGC